>Ga0208034_1000072_pt1 | contig 108013 bp, 99 predicted proteins | sample June2015DPH_8_10_FD_184699 | JGI IMG/M metagenome (GOLD analysis project Ga0208034, IMG submission 184699) | Peatland microbial communities from SPRUCE experiment site at the Marcell Experimental Forest, Minnesota, USA - June2015DPH_8_100... | ecosystem: Environmental > Terrestrial > Soil >... | reverse complement strand
GTGGAAGCGGGAGAAAAGATAGACAGCAGCGATGGACAGCAAATTCTTAGACTTAGCGTAAGTCGAAGAAAAGAAAGAGGGGACGTAGCTCAGTTGGTTAGAGCGCTGCCCTGTCACGGCAGAGGTCGCGGGTTCGAGCCCCGTCGTCCCCGCCATACATTCCAAACAACTTAGGGGTGTTTTGCAAGTGACATTCAAAGGTACAATAAAAGTACATTAAGGAATTTCAGGTCCTCGTTGGGCGGTTAGTAGAACATCGTTCGAACAAAGAGAGGCTCCCGACTTGCGGGGCCTCTTCTGCTTTTGGGGCGGGATACGGCCGATCTTTTGCCAATCTCGATTGACAAACGCTACGGCGTTTGTCGGTACTTCTGCTGGCAGCTAAATGTCGAACAAATTCGAATGAGGCTCTTTCTGGTCGATGAGAAATCATCTGAACGCATCGTCGAGACGGAAGCTTATCTGTGTCTGACGCAGACGGACCGATTGATCCTTCTAACGCTGGCCGACCACGTAAGCGGGTTGCGCATCGAGGACGTCGCCCGCGTCACAGGTTCGAAATTTCGCTGGGGGGCACGAGAAATCTCAAAGTTGGCGCAGATGGGAATATTGCACCGCGTCGCCCCCGGCACCTACGCGCTGAGCGAAGAAGCTGAGCCGCAGCCGTAACGTCAACTCCAGTTCTGATGCTGGTGCGCAGAACCTTGCGATTCCAAACGCAGCCCGTCTTAATGGCCTTCCGGACGCGCCTACACGTCTGTGTCTGGAGCTGTTGATGTCGGTTGACGCATAAGGTGAAATAGAATCCCTGTGTGTTTCAAACGTATACGCAACTCTAGCCCTCATAAAGTGAAATCAGTCGACAGCGTTAGGCGAAACTTTCAAAGTCAATTTGCGCATAAGGTGAAATCTCCACCTCGAACAAGGGTCAGCTTTGCTGAAATAGTAACCCTCTCTTGGGTTCGGTTCTAGCCGGGCCCTTCGGGTCGTTGCACCGCTTTTGCGAGAGACACCTGAACCAATACAGGAATGATCTCGGCATCTATAGTCACCGGGTGACCGGCCAGCAAGCCGGACATAACTCGCATTTTTGGGGGTAATCTCCCGATAGCCTGTCATCGTCCGGAACTCGGGAATCGGGGGAGGGGCTAGTGGCTGCCGTTCACACTGAGCGATAAGGGGATTTACCGACATTTGACCCGAATAGGGGACACAGAGACTCTTCAAAGTTGAGCAAAACGAACCAGACATGATTCTGGGCTCCAGTGAAAATAGGGGAGAACTTGAGTGTGGTAGCGCCCAAGCGCGCGGAAAGCCTTGGGGTGCGACTGATCGTATCGGCTGAGCCGTCGCCGGTCCAGTCCATTTGACCACGGGAAGCTTGCACCAGAGCAAGCGGCAGTTAACCAATGCAAGTCGAGGAACATCGTATGAATTCGAAATTCATCATCACTTCGGCCGTTTTGGCCCTGGCGGTTGGAATGGCTGCTCCAGCCTTCGCGCAGGATCAGAAGCAAAGCGACAAGCAAGGTCAACCAAAGGCGCAACAGCACGCCCAGCAGCAGCCAGCGCAGCGGCAACAGCCACCGCAACAGCAACGGCCTGCGCAGCAGCAGCAGCGCGCTCAGCAACCGCCAGCGCAGCAGCAACGGCCTGCGCAGCCGCAACAGCAGCAGCAACAGCGCGCCCAGCAACAGCAGAACCAGAACAACCAAAGGCAGGCGCAGCAACAACAACAGCAGAACCAGAACAACCAAAGGCAGGCGCAGCAGCAACAGAAGGTTCAGCAACAGCAGAACCAGAACAATCAGAAGCAGGCGCAGCAGCAACAGAAGGCTCAGCAACAGCAGAATCAGAACAACCAGAGGCAAGCGCAGCAGCAACAGAAGGCTCAGCAGCAGCAGAACCAGAACAACCAGAGGCAAGCGCAGCAGCAACAGAAGGCTCAGCAACAGCAGAACCAGAACAACCAGAGGCAGGTGCAGCAACAGCAGCGCACCCAGCAACAGCAGAACCAGAACAACCAGAGGCAGGCGCAGCGGCAACAGCAGCAACCGCCGCAAACTCAAGCGCAGCAGCGTGTGGAGCAGACCACCTGGCAAAATCACCGCGCAGGGAACTGGCAGTCAGACCACCGCAGCTGGCAACAACGGGGCGGCTACAACGGCTACCGTGTCCCTAACGACCGGTACGGCGTCTACTTTGGGCGGCAGCATGGGTTTCGGATCTACGGTCTTCCCTTCATGGTTTTTGATGGATACCCGCGTTTCCAGTACAACGGCTATTGGATTACGCTTCTCGACCCATGGCCGGGAAACTGGTCGAATGACTGGTATGACACCGACGACGTCTACGTGCTTTACGAGAACGACGGTTACTACCTGTACGACGACAGGTATCCGGGCATCGGAATTGCGGTCAGCATCTCGATGTAAAGACGTTGAGTGCGCGCCGGTCTTGCAGCAGCAAGGCCGGTGGCCCGCTGAGTTGATGCGAGCAGCCCAATGCGCGCAGCCAACATGGCTTTGCTCGAATCAAGTATTGGCGGCTCGGCGTCAGACCAGCGCTGTTTAAGTGCGCAACCGATCGACTGGAACACTAATGAGCCTAGTTAAGAAGGGCGATGCAAACAATTGTCTATCTGCGAGTCGTAACAAGAGCCGTCATTCGTTTAGGCCGGCGAGACAAGCCGATAGAACCAATCCTTCAGAGATCAAGCAGGACGAACCACGGGCGACCCGACTGACTTTTGCCGAAGACTTCACGCGGGAACATTCTCTCCCTGACCTGTACATCACTTCAATCGAGATTTCAGGCAGTTTTTGAACCAAGACCGCATCTAAGTTACGGCCGGTCCAGGAGAACGCCGGAGGGGCATAGGGATGGATTGCCCAATCTGTGGGGACCTGAAGCGAGCTTATGAGGCTGGGTTCAGCGAGTACATCAAGGCTAGTTTCTCAGCATGCTATCGGGTCAGCAAGAGGCTTGCGGCCAGGATGAATGTCGATATGGAACGCGCCAGGCACGAGCTGAAAGAGCATCGGTTTGTATGCACCTCCGCCATCAGAGTGTTTGCGCTTTTGCCGAAACAGGAAGCGTCTACGAGTTTGAGACAACTGGCGGCATAGTTTCGTGCAGTTCTTCGTCGGTCCAGGTCTGGCAGTGGCAGCGGCAGGATCGTTTCCGGAATGGCGGCCAACCGGAACTTGAGCCTCAGTTATCCAAAGCGCTTCAGAAGTTCCGCCTCGATCAGCGTTACGGGCCATCCATACGCTGCAAACAACTCCGCATCCACATTCCGAAGCACCGCACTGCCAATCGAAGCGCACTGCGAAAGGTTGTCACGCTGCGTTCCTGGCGGCACACTCGCCCCCGCTGGATGTGTATAAGATTGCTCAGCTTTTTCAAGTCCAGCGTAGAAAACTCCAGAAGAATGAATCACAGGAACCCGTCAAAAAACAGGAGAAGACAATGGCTGGAAGCACGGACTCGCATATAGTGGAACTCCACACCAAGGCGGCCTACGCACATGAAGCCGCTGCCCACGTGCATAGCACCGGCGATCACGCATCCGCCCAGGAGCTGGCGAAGAAGGCCCTAGTGTACTCCGTGGAAGCCGTAAAGTGTACGGAAGAGATCGCGAAGAGCGCGCCGCAACCCATGCAGGTTTAGGCCGCACGCTTATCGGTGAATCGTCGAGCAGAAGACACTCGGCGCAATCCAACAAGAGTCGCAGTCCCGGGGATGCCCGGAGTGAAAGGGGATGCGAGATGCTGATTCTTCTCATTATTGTTCTGGTGCTGGTTCTTGGCGGGGGCGGAGGATACTACGGCTACAGCAGGTGGGGTACAGGCGGAGGCGCAGGCATAGGGCTTGGCACAGTACTTGTGATCTTGCTGGTGTGCTATCTGTTGGGACTGTTCCGATAGAGCGATCTGAGGCAAGTGCGGCTCGCTGCCGGGAGATTGACGGCGGGGCGGAAAGCACTGTTCAGGTGCGTGAAGGGAGCATGAAGCCACTGTGCGGAGGGAAGCGATGCATATCGCAATCAGCAATGCGCTGGCACTGATACTCCCACATAACCCAAATCTGTGCGGAATGAATAGAAGCTTGTGAAGGAACCGACTGCTCATTGGCAATGTCCGAATCAACCATCCGCGCCGTAACGGGTTTCGTAGCAGCAATTCCCAGCCCCCGCCGAAGTGAGCAATTGTGAACAGACCCACTCTGCCGGCATTGCATTAAATCATTGTGTGGGAAACCCAAATTGGAGATCCCGGCCTAAGTCAATCAGCGAGAAGTTACAGGAGCAGAAATGAAAAAGATCCTGATTCTTTTGTTTGCCGCTCTGTTTGCGATATCCGCGGTCACGCCTGCCTACGCCAGCCACCACCGGAGACACCACAGGTACCACAGGGGTGAACCGATCATCGTAATTCCGATTTAGCGATACGGTGATTCCTGGGTGTGTTGACTTTTCCTCAGGCGACATACGTTTCCTGGGCCGAATCTCGGCACGCGGACAGGCTCTCACCCCGGAAACGCCCTCGGACTTGGGCGTACCCGGGTGACTGCGTTATTCGCAGGTTTCGAACCTTTCCTCTTCCGCAATTTGTCTTCTGGCCCCCGGGAGGTGGGCAGAAATGAAGAAATGGTTATGTTCCGTCGCCGGGTTGTCCCTGGCACTGGCAGGCTCTCTAGCCGCACTCGCACAAACTCCGGCAGTTCCGCCACCCAACATCCTCGACATCGAAACCATCAACATAAAACCCGACATGGATGGACCCTACGACAAAATTGCCTCGGAATACCCTGAATTGTCGGAGCAACTCAAGGACCCGACGCACATGCTGGGAATGGAAGCCCTGACGGGATCGCCTCGAGCAATTTTCCTCTCCGGCTTCGACTCTTTCGAGGCGTTCGAAAAGAGCGAGGAGTGGCTCACCGGCAACGAGGCGACCGACGCCAAGTTTGACGCCATGGATGCGCGCGAGTCCGCTTACGTATCCGAGGAACACCATACCCTTTGGCATTACCGTCCCGACCTCAGCAACAACGTTGCCGGAGCGGACATACCGCACTCCCATTACTGGGAGGTGATCATTTTCCATATGCGCCAGGGTCACAACGAAGAGTTCAAGGAATTGACGCAGCTTTATCGCGACGCCTACCTCAAAAGCGGGCAAAACATCCCCTGGTCAAGTTACGAAGGAATGATGGGCGTGACCGACGCCTACCTCATTCTGGTGCCGATGACGTCGCTCAAGGATGAGGATGCGGGTCTGGCACACCAGAAGGATTTCGACGCTGCCCTGGGGGGCGAAGGCAAGAAACGGATGAGCAAGCTTTCCGAAGAGAGCGTGGCCAGCGTGGAGGACAATCTCTGGATGGTGAATCCGGATTGGAGCTACGTTGACAAATCCTGGATCGCTGCCGATCCCCAATACTGGGGGGCCGAACCGGCCGCAAAGCCCGCGCCGAAGCACGCAACCGGAGCCGCGCCTGCACCAAAGGCTCCGCCGACACACTAAACAAAACCGATCTGAACACGAAGGGCGTCTTTACACGAGGACGCCTTTCCTGTTTTCACTCTCAGAAGTGATTCGACGTCTTCGCAGTTTCTTAAGTGTGCATTCTGTTTCCCATGCGCCCTGGGGGGCACCCAAACACTTAAGAGCCAGCATGCATTGTTTCTTTCGATAGCCTGAACCGAAAACCTCAAGTGAGCAAGCTGCATGCGATTGACGCGAGTTCCTGCGAAGGAACGCATGTAAGACTGCGCTGCATCAGGGCGTTCGGTTGAAGGTTCAGGGAGAGATGTTCGGAGTGGCAATTGCCGGCTCCGGACAAGGAACATATGAGCGCCAGTGGGCTCAGAGGCAATCTTGCAAATAGAGATCAGCGGCGAAGCGCGCCGATCGTCGTCAGCGCTTCAATCGCGATGAAGGCCAGAAGGAATAATGCGGCGCCGATTTCCGCCAATTGCTTGCCGCGCGTGCCTGCCGTCTGGCCGGATGCCGCCGTGTCCGAACCTTCCTTCTCTATTGCCACCAGGCGGAAGCCACGCATCAACGCGAAGCACCCGGCAGCGGACACTGCCAAGTCCCGCAAAAGCGGCGAAAGCTTAAGAATGCGGCGAACAAAGGAATTCAGCATCACCTGACTCTAGCGCAGTTAGGTTTGGGATAAATGTGCATTCTTGCACGGTGAGAGATGATCGACGAGATCGAGTGATGTGGGGCGATTTCGATGCGGCGGCAGTTTGGAAGGGGTGCTGCCTTCAGGGGAGCCGCCGGATGCTCCGGCATCGCTGCCGCCGCTTTGGTGTGGGCACCTGCAAGTATGGTGCGGTCGCAACGGCTCAGGAACTGTTCAATTTTGCTCAGTGACATTTAGAAAGTCAGGGATCCCGGGTTTGGATGGTCGCCAACCCGGGGATTGAGGTCAACTGATGAAAATCGCATTCGCGGAAAGTGAACCCTAAGTGGATGTCGCAGGCGCATCGAAGTGGCGGGCGGGCGGTATCAGCTCACTCCTCTGTCATCCCTCCCGGATAACGGCCAAACTGGCTATTTTGAAAAGATACCGTGATCCTCGTCGTAGCGCTGTTCCGTTTTTGCGGGTTTCTCCGCAGCTTTTTCAGCCACACGGTCAATCCTCTTCTCTTCTGTTGTGTCCGAGACCGTCGCATCTTCCAGTTTCGTTGCTTCTTGATTCTCAAATTGTTCCGGAATGGTTGATCTCTCCTGTTATCACCATGACCCCTCTTCCCATGAAGTTCTGGTCAGTTTTGCTCCCCCGCACGAATCGCTAAGAAAGAAGAGGCGGGTATCGGAGAAATCGACGAGGAACGCTCCCGAAAATGTGGCCGAGTCCATAATGGTTAGGCTCACTCCGATTTTCGGACACAGCTGCAGGTCTGGTCCTTCGAAGCTGGCTGACGGCGGTACACTTCGAGCGGATTAGTGTGAAAAAGAATATCCCTGCCAAGGGTTCTAATCTACCTTCGTTTCATCATCCATCCGAAGAGTGCTCCTGCGCCGGCGCCTACCGCAAACGTCGTCGCAACAGTTAGCGCAAGGTGTCGCTGGAGGCGACGAGCTGTCTCATTCAAGAGTTCTTCGCCGGCATCGCAACCTTGCTTCGCGACATGCCTCACGACTCCCACGCCATCCTCTATCGCATCGGCAATCGCGCCTGTTGCGCGAGAAGCCTGGTGAGCTGACTCGACGATATTGTCAGCCGTTCTTTCCGCTACAGTTTGGGACATTGAATCCTCCTCCGCCCTTTGCGGGCGAGATTCTCATTGTCGTCAGAATCTTGACAATTGTCAGTATTGAACTTCCGGTTTCGGAAAGCTGGCTAGAATTGACCAGGACGTAAATCCCTCAGAACTGAGCGATTCTGGGCCGGGGCAAAGACCTCCCGCGAAGCGATCCTTCAAAGATCTCATGTTTCGCTCCGGCAAAAAGATACACCAGGGACTCATCCCCCAGTTTTCCGATAGGGTCCAACATTGCTCCGACGCTCCGGCCTGAGCAATTTTGACCAGCGCTCCTGCGCCAACCTGGTTCACAGTTGATGTGTGTTGCCAGCTTGCCTGGCCACGCCGCTCTAACTGTGCGGGAATCCAATGCAAGGGAGAATGCCATGTTCCACCTTACGAATGCCTTGTTGATCGTTGGCGCATTGGTCCTCATTTTCACCATAGTCATGGCTGTTAGAGGGTTCCTTGAAAATCGCAGGGAAGAAGCGGCGCCTTTTCGCAATTATTTCGACACCGATTACAATCGGGAGCTGCTCCGGCATGGTTCATTCAGCGAAACCGAAGACTGGCTGGCCGATAGTCACTCCCGCTTTGCGCCTTTCCGTCTCCGCGATCCTGGAGCCAATGAGCGGAGATAAAGAGGCAACAGCACAACCCGACGGAGTTGCGAATCGAATTAATCCAAGGCTCGTTTACACCAACTTTGGAGGATGGCCTTTAACCCCTTGCCTCCGACACTCCCCTTTTAATTCAATACTTAATTCAATACTCTGATCAATCCTGCCGCGCTTTCCCACCCGTCGCCCCAATTCGCCTCCGGTATGAGCAATTCTGGCCAGCATTCACACTCCTGGCCGCCCATGATGGATTGCGTGCAGGTTCCTTCCCCGCAAGGAAGCCGCCCTCATGAACCACCTGCCGTCGCGGAAATCCCGCAGAGGAGAACACAATGTTCAATCACTTCACGATTGCCCAGCTCACCATTGCAGCGATTGTACTCGTCATTGTTGCCATCGCCGTTGTCGAATATCTTAAGCGCCGCAAAGCCAGGAGTGCGGGTCTGCGCAATCGTTTCGGATCGGAATATGACCGCGCTGTACTGGAGCACGGCTCTTCGCGCAAAGCCGAAACCAAGCTGGCCGATCGTGAAACCCGCGTGGACGCACTGAAGATCCGCGAACTCGGCGCCACCGAGCGGGAGCGATTCATCGCCGAGTGGAAAGTAGTGCAATCCCGCTTCGTTGACTACCCCAAGGCCGCGGTCACTGAGGCCGACGACCTGATCGCTGCGCTCCTCGAGGCCCGCGGTTATCCCAAGGACAGCTTTGAGCAACGCGCCGCAGATGTCTCCGTCACTTACCCTCGCGTCATGGAAGATTTCCGCGTGGCGCACGCCATCGCGGTGCGGCCCAGCCAGGCTGAGGCAAGCACTGAAGAGCTTCGCACCGCGATGATCCGCTACCGTACCATCTTCGATGAACTCGTCCAGGCTCAAAAACCCATCGAAACAAGAACCGCCGCATAGCTTTCAAGTTTGCGGCGCGACGGTGCCTAACCAGGGCCTGAGCAATGTGAACAGGCCCTGGCTCGGATTCCCTGGAGGATCGCAAAATGAGACTACTCGCGCGCGTAATTCGATGCGGCAGCAAGTTAGGATCCTCCTGCTTGCTTCTTGTGGGCATATTAGCGGTGGGAACTACCTCCGGATTTGCCCGCAGCCCAAGTTTCGAGACGATTCGGGCAACCTACTCTCAAGCCGGTAACACGATCGGCGTAACGCTGATCGTTTACAACTACTCCACCTCTGCGGATCTCCAGGTTCTTTCACTGGCATTCCAAGAGGGGCAGGATCGGGAATTGGCCACCGCGCTCTCCAAGACTAAAGCGGTCGGCCTTTGCACAATTACCGGAGATGTCAGCTTTGACGTCGCCTTCATCCAAATGGTTGTAACGCCAACCGGTCGGCAGATCACGTTTATCGCCAACCGTCCGCTTCAATCCGATGAAGTCAATCCGAGCTCGGATTCCCAGTCCTTCGACCTGATGGTTGGTCAATTCGACATGAATGACGCCGACAATTCCAAGAGCACGGGTTTCCTATACGCGGCAAGCAGGCTCGTGGTCGATGAGCAGGGAAAGTTTCACTATGATCTGGCTGGCATTCCCTGGTCGCTGGTCAAGGTTCTCGATTCGAATTGGGCTCCGGCGTTAGCTGAGCGCGAGGCTCCCGATGCAACTGGCCCATCTCCCCGGCCAGTGCTCCCGTAATTTGTAGTACCTGCGCGAAGCACTGAGCCAACGTAGCTTACGGGATAGGGAGAATGGCGGGCTTCTGCGCATTGTGGTCAAGCAATTGATCGAGCGGGAGCACATTGAGCAGCGGCTTATGTACCTTGATGCGGCGAGCTTTTCTGGGTTCCTGACCTATTGTTGCCAACCGGAGATTTACCACGTCGCCGACCGCGAGACAGTTCGTGTTCCACCTTGGGCATTGAATGCAGGTAACAGGAACCAAATTAGTTCACATGCTGGTCGCGGACGGAGGATTCGAACCCATGCTCGCCGGCCAAGCTATCTGCAACAGAGTCAGCAGGATAAGTACACAATATCTTTCAAGGGATCACAGTTGTCAGCTCGTCATCCCAGAGTGAGCAAAAGAGGACAGTACTGTAGCGCAGTTCTTTGAGATTCTTCGATCAATTTCGTCTGGGAAGATTTTGCGCACTCATGAATTCTCTGCAAGCGGTTCCAGGTTGCTGGTGTCGAGGTGAAACCAATGGGGAAAAACCCAGACAAGACCGTTCTTCTGATCGAGAATGACCCCGAGCAAACTCGCATCATCCGCGCAATGTTCGGCGATCAGGGCTCACACTCTTTCGCATTGACCCACGTGGTATGTTTAGCCGACGCCGAGACGTATCTTGCGGGGCATCCCGTTGACATTGTCCTGCTGGACCTGGGATTGTCCGATCCGGAGGGACTGGAGGCGGCCAGACGCGTGCGCGCAGTCGCGCCCCACGTCTGCGTGGTGCTGTTGTCCAGCCCGGACGACGAGCCGAAGGCAATTCAAGCCATTCGAGAGGGCGCGCAAGACTATCTCATCAAGGGCCAGATCGAGCCGCAGAAACTCATGCGAGCCTTGGGCAATGCCGTTGAGCGCAACATCCACGAAGAGATCCTGACCAATGAAAAGGAACGCGCCCAGACCACGCTCGACTGCATCGCGGATGCCGTGATCTGCACCGACATGGCGGGAAACATCACCTTCTTCAATCCCATCGCGGGCGAGATGATGGGCTGGCGGCTGAAGGACGCAGTCGGTCGACCCCTGACCGAGGCCTTCCGCATCGTGGACGCCACCACGCGCAAGGCGATCCTGGATCCGATGGCCAAGGCGGCATCGGAAGATCTTACGGGGAAGCTGCCGTTGAATTGTGTACTCATCCACCGTGACGGTCATGAAGTCTTCATCGAAGACTCCGTTGCCCCCATCCACGACAGCGAGGGCAAGGTCACCGGAGCGGTGATCGTTTTTCGCGACGTAAGCGCGGCGCGGGCGCAGTCAGAGCAGATGGCCCATTTGGCCGAACATGATTCTCTGACCGGGTTGCCTAATCGATTGCTGTTTTGCGACCGGGTTGGCCAGGCTATCTCTCTTGCGCGGCGGCACGGGGGGCGCGCTGCGGTGCTGTTCCTCGATTTGGATGGCTTCAAAAAGGTCAACGATTCCCTGGGACATGCGGCCGGTGACAAGTTTCTCAAATCTGTGGCGAAGCGCTTGCTGCATTGTGTGCGCACTCCAGACACGGTGAGCAGGCAGGGAGGCGACGAATTCGTCCTGCTGTTGCAGGATATGCAAAGACCGGAAGACGCGGCCATTACGGCGAGAAGAGTATTACAGGCGGTGTCAGAGGTTTATCTCGCAGATCGCCACGACCTTCACGTCACCGCAAGCATCGGCATAAGTGTCTTCCCCGACGACGGCCTGGATGCGGAGACGCTGATTAAGAATGCGGATTCTGCGATGTATCTGGCCAAGAAGAACGGCCGCCAGAGCTATCAGTTCTTCAGGCGGGACATGGATGTCCCCACCGTTGAGCACGAATCCACCGAGGAGGATCTGCGGCGCGCCCTGGAGCGGAACGAATTGACGTTGCACTACCAGCCCAAAGTTAATCTGAAGACGGGAGCCATCACCGGGGCTGAAGCGCTCTCTCGCTGGAACCATCCCACGCTCGGAACGATCCCTCCGGGGCAGTTCATTCCCATCGCAGAGGAATCCGGACTGATTCTGCCCATCGGCGCCTGGGTTTTTGGTGAAGCATGCTCGCAAGCTCGAGCTTGGGTAGATGCTGGTATGCCCGCAAAGACGATGGCCGTCAATGTCTCCGGAGTGCAGTTTCAGAGCGAGGATTTTCTGGATGGGCTGTTCGCAGCCCTCAGCAAAACTGGTTTGGATCCGGGGCTCCTGGAGCTGGACGTAAACGAGAGTGTTCTGATGCACCATCCCGAGCGCACAGCTTCTGTCCTCAAGACCCTCAGAGATAGGGGAGTGCAGGTGTCGGTGGATAATTTCGGCACGGGCAACGCCAGCTTGAGCAGCATGCAGAAACTGCCGCTTAATGCTCTCAAGATCGACCGGTCGTTCGTCCGCCAGATCACCACCGTTCCCGGCGGAACGGCCGCCGTCGAAGCATTCATCGACATGGCTCGGAGCCTTCACGTCCGGGTTATTGCTCAGGGGGTTGAAACAACCGAAGACCTGGAGTTTCTGTGGGCTCACGAATGTGACGAAGCCCAAGGAAACTTTTTCAGTCGTCCCGTTCCGCCAGATCAGTTGGCCAAGCTGTTCCGTCCAAACTGAGCCTGCGCGATGGGCCAGCCAGATAGAAATCGAGATCGCAGCCAGCGGGACTAAACCCTCCCCCTCCGATACGCTGGCGGCACCGCCAGTGAGAATGGTTTGACACTGTTGCTGCGCTGCTCCGAAGCGACTTGCGGTGCATGCGCGAAGCACCGGACTAAAGCAGCTTACGGGATAGCGAGAATGGCGGGCTTCTGCGCATTGTGGTCAGGCAATTGATCGAGCAGGACCACATTGAGCAGCGACTTATGTACCTGGATGCGGCCGTTGTAGCTGATGAAACCGAGTTTGCGAAAGCGATTCATAAAGAAGCTGACACGGGATCGGGTGGTGCCGATCAGATCCGCCAGGGTTTCTTGCGTAATGGGAGGAATGAAGGTTTCCGGTTCACCGGGTTTGCCGAATTCCGCCATCAACAGGAGAATCCGCGCCAGGCGCTTTTCACTGGAGTTGAAAAGCTGATCGACAAGATCGGCCTGGGTCCGCATGCTGCGGGCCAGCAGAAATTTGAGAAATAGATCAGCGAATGCAGGTTCGTCATGCATCACTCGGATCATTTCGTTTCTGCTGATCTTGAGCGCTGTACAGGTGTTCACTGCAGTGGCGGTCGCCATACGTAGCCCGACGATCGCCGCGAGACATTCCTCTCCAACAAAATCCGAAACGGATAGGAGGGTGATTGTGGCTTCTTTGCCCTTTTGCGAGACGACGGTGACTCTCACGCGGCCTTTTTGTAGATAGAACACAGAGTCCGCCGTATCTCCCTGGCAGAAAAATGTCTGCTTTGGCTTCAACTCGACGATTGTTCTGCCAAGTCCTGCGTTTGCAAGAAAGGCAGCGGAATCGAATTTAGTGTTGTTATTGCGCGTCAAAATGCTACCTCGTTGCGGGCCGGTTGTTTAAGTGGCCTCTTCATGCCCGGAAGGGGTCGTTGCGGTGCGCCGCGTTTGGAGTCTGTGGCGAATGGATCAAAGACCGCGAACGCCGCGATTGAAAAAACAAGAGCACTGCTCTCTTTGCGACCTGGTGCCGGCAACGCATTCCCGACCTGATCTTGGGGGGTTTACGCAACGTGGGGACAGTCCACCCCCGAGATTAGCCGCAATTGCGATCAATCTCTGTCCATCATCGCCCGAATTCAAAATGCAAAACTGGTCAATTTTGCTCTACCTCGACGGATTGTTTCCAGGGCTACCCGAAAAGCGTTGCCAGAGCTTAAAGCCCGTAGATCGCCACATATCAGTTCCTCGGCCGGCCCCGGCGTCGGGCTGGGCGATATGGGGGCGACAACTCTAGTTGTGCTCAAAATAGACAGCCTGTCCGCCGTTCTCTCTACCACCATTCCGTGGATTGTCCCGCCGAATTCTTCCCATTGGCGCCAGGCTTGGCTGAACGCAGAAGCAGGAGGGGACATCGCACGAGCTTTACGACCTTTTCGGCAATCGACCCGAAGACCAGCGGATGCCAGCCGGAGATACCGTGCGTGGAGATCACCACCATGTCGATATGCTCGCGCTCCACCACTTCCATGATGTTCCCGGCGATGTCATTTCCGACTTCGACGCTGGAAGTTGACTTCACTCCCCTGGCCGCAAGAGCTGCATGGCACTTTGCCAGATGCAGCTCCGCGAATTTTCTGTTTTCTTGAATGAACTCGCCTTCGGGAATCATGTCAGGAAGTGTCGTGGTGGGAAACATCGGGATCACGTTCACGAGATGGAGTTCTGCGTGAAAGTGCTTCGCAAGGTCAGCTGCCATCTCCAAAGCCGCCTGCGAAGATGAGCTGAAGTCGATGGGCAACAAGATCTTCTTCGGGATGGAAGGGAAAACATGAACTTCAGGCATAGCAGGCTCCTCAGCGAACCGCGAAAACAGCTGGTTTCCTGAATTGTCCTCTGGTCTTTAGAGCAATAACTGTGCTCTTTTGGACATACGCCTTGTGGACCATTTGCTCCCATGGAACGAATCTCGCCTTGATTTTCAGGCGCGGCGATGCAGAAGCAGAGAACTTGCGATTCCGTGCAAATGTGACCATCCTTTGAGGCCTCCACTCTGAAAACATCTCTACAGGTGTAGCCAGGCTACGCGACTTTACATTGGCGGCGCATGCCGCGCCTGAGATGGACGATGCCGATCAGAGGAGAGACGATGAGGTCATCCAAATGGATCTCGGAGTCGCATTTCTCGTTGGCCTGCCGGGCAGGTCTGGCGGGAAGGCGCGTTGGCCAATCGTGCGAAAAGCGTGACGGCACGAGGATTCACTGGGCGATGCTCCTGGTGTTGGTCACTGCGTCCATGGCCGCAATGCCGGTGTTGGCAAGATCGCAATCACTGCTCTCTTCTGGAGATCCTTCGGCAACTTCACGAATCGAGGCCCCAAGGAAACTGGACCTGACCTATGTCCGGCCGACTGAAAGAACCAAGGTGAGCAACTACGCTTTCGACACATTCGGTCCGTATCCAATTGCCGCTGCCGGAGTCGAGGCGGGAAGTAACGGGTGGAGCAATGCTCCACCGGAGTGGGGCCAAGGGGTTAAGGGTTTCGGCAAGCGGTTTGGGTCCAACTTTGGGGTCGCGGCTATTGGAACAACCACGCGTTACGGGTTGGCGGAAGCCCTCAAGGAAGATACGTTGTACTACCGCTGTGAATGCGGAGGCCCATTTCCGCGGCTGCGCCACGCAGTGATCTCCACGTTGACAGGGCGCCGCGGCAAAGACGGCCATCGCGTCTTCTCTATCTCCGCACTTGCCGCGCCCTATGCGGGGTCCATAATTGCGATTCACGCGTGGTATCCGGACCGTTTCGGCGCAAAGGATGCGTTCCGGATGGGCAACTACAGCCTGCTGAGTTATATGGGCGGCAACATTGCTCTGGAGTTCTTCTATAGCGGACCTCACGCCTTGATTTCACGTATGCATCTGAACAATACGCACGGCTCGCCTGATCCCGGTCAAAACCATTGAAAAACAGCGGATTCACAGCGGTCGCCGGCATCAACCCGCCACTTCCGGTGCGGCGCAGCGACCTCATGTCCTCTGTTGCAAGCTTCGTCACGAAGCTGTTCAACGGGTTTTTCGAGTGGTTCGGGGAACTGGGGATCTTTTCCTGGAGAGTTCTCACAGCCGCGGTAACGCCCCCATATGAATGGCGCGAGCTGATTCGGCAGCTTGACGAAGTTGGTTCGAAGTCTCTGCCGCTGGTCGCCATGGCTGGCGCCGCAATTGGCGTTATCCTCTCGCTCGAAGCCCGCTACAGTCTTAGCCGATTCGGCGCCAAATCGATGTTTCCTGTCACTCTCGTGTACTCGGTGATTCAGGTCATGGGACCGGTCATTACCGGCCTGGTCGTGAGCGGGCGCGTAGGCGCGGGTATGGGCGCGGAGCTGGCATCGATGAAAGTGACCGAGCAGATCGACGCTATCGAGGCATCGGCGATCAACCCTTACAGGCTTCTGGCTGCGACACGAATACTGGCCTGCATCCTGATGCTGCCGCTGCTCACCCTTGCCACCGACGCATGTGCCTTGCTGACGGGCTGGTTTGCGCAGGCCCTTGTTGAGCCGCTCTCGTTCCACCAGTTCATCACCGATGGCTTCACTGGCGCCACCTTCAATGCATTCATGCCGCCGACATTCAAGACGGTGGTGTATGGCCTGATCATCGGGCTCATCGCGTGCTTCCAGGGAATGCGCACGCGCGGAGGAGCTGCGGGTGTGGGTCGCGCAGCCACCAACTCAGTCGTGCTTGCCTCGCTCTTCCTTATCCTGGCCGACGTTGTGCTGGTGAAGTTCATCCTCGTTTTCTTTCATTAACCGTTGTTTGAAGCAGTCGTGAAACAAATATGGCCACAGCGTATGACATTGCGACGAAGCAAGCGGCGCCCGAGCAGGACGGTCTTGTGCCCGTCATTGCCGTCGAGAAGGTGTACAAGTCTTTTGCCGGCCACAAGGTCCTCAACGGGATCAGCTTGCGCGTGAAACAGGGAGAAACGCTGGCCGTGCTTGGACGCAGCGGTACGGGAAAAAGCGTACTGCTGAGGCTCATCATCGGCCTCGATACGCCCGACTCTGGATCTGTCTGCATTCATGGCCACGCGATAGCCGGCTTAGCGCTTGACCGCATGGGAGAAATCAGAAAGAAGATGGGTTTCCTGTTTCAGCAGGCTGCGCTCTACGATTCGCTCACAGTCCAGGAGAACGTGGCCTTCCCCCTTGAACACCATCGGAGAGATATGTCGAAGTCCGAGCGGGCCGATCGTGTAAGGCAGTTGCTGGCCGAGGTAGGTATGGAAGGCGATCTCGAAATGATGCCGTCCGATATCTCCGGCGGGATGCAAAAGCGCGTGGGCCTGGCGCGTGCGCTGGCCCTTGAGCCGGAGATTCTGCTGCTCGATGAGCCGACAGCCGGTCTTGACCCCATCAGTTCTGGCGAAATTGACGAATTGATTCTCAAGCTCCAGAAAGAGCGCCGGATGGCGTCCATCGTAGTGACGCACGATCTGCATAGCGCCAGGACGATTGCCGGCCGTCTCGCCCTGCTGAATGAGGGCGACGTAGTGATCGAGGGCGCGTTTGAAGACCTTCAACAAAGCGACATCGGTTTTGTGAAGGAATTTCTACAGCAATCGTAGGAGGACATATGTCAAGAGTGGCGAGGTTGGGAGCATTCATCGTTGTGACACTGGCAGTTCTGGCTGCCGGTGTCTTCATCATCGGGAGCAAGGAGTATCTGTTTAGCTCCACATACCACTTGAAGACGCAATTCGACAATGTCGCCGGTCTGGCTGTTGGAGCCGATGTGCAGGTGGCTGGAGTGCATAGCGGAACAGTGACCGGCATTGAGTTGCCGAAGAAGCCGGGCGATAAGGTCACCGTCGTCATGGATCTCGAAAAATCATCGCACGCGATTATCAAGCAGGACTCTGTGGCTTCAATCGAAACCGAGGGGATGTTGGGCAATCAATACGTGGCCATTTCGTTTGGATCTGCCGGACAAGCCGAGGTGACGGACGGCGAGACCATCCAGAGTGTACCGCCGCTGGAGCTGGGAGAACTGCTTGCAAAGACGAACGCCATCCTGGATAGCAGCCAGCAGGCCATCCTCAACACAACGATGGCGACGGCCCATCTGAACTCGGTAAGCGCCAAAATCGATTCGGGACAGGGAACGGTGGGAGCGCTGGTAAACGACAAGCAAGTCTACAACAACCTGGAGCAGACTACGACCACACTCCATGACACCGTGCTGCAGGCGCAAACCGGAATAACCGACTTCCAGGAGAATATGGAAGCTTTGAAACATAACTTCTTCTTGAGCGGATATTTCAAGAAGCGCGGTTACGAAGATTCCGCCGACTTGGCCGCGAACCGTGTCGCGGAGCTCCCGCAAACTTTGCCTGAAAAGACGTTCACGTACGCAGCCAGGCAGCTATTCGATGGCCGCGATTCAGCCAAGATGAAGAGCCAGAAAACCCTCAACGACGCCGGAGACTTCCTGGCACAGACTCAATTCGGAATTGCGGTTGTAGTGGTCTCCACTGGCATGAATGGCGATACCCAGAAGGATCTCGTCCTCACCGAAGCCAGGGCGATGGTGATCCGCGAGTATCTGGTCGAGAACTTTGGGTTTGACGACAGCCAGCTTAAGACGTTGGGACAAGGCAAGCAGGCAGGGGCGACCCTTGACGCGGATTGGGGCTCGATCCAGATTCTCATTTATCCGGCAGGAACTGAGATACCGGCCGGCAAGACGGCGCCGGCGGTTGGCGCGTCCACAACCGATGCTGACCGGCCAGTCCAGGTCACTGCCGCGGCAACCCCAAAGCCATAGCCTTTGAGGCGTGGCGCCGGTGTGCAGCGAAGACTCGCATAGCGCTACTTTGCCGAATGCGGCATGACAACTGGAGGCGATATGACAGGAAACAAGCACAACCCCGAAGGACATAGCGGCGACCATGGCGAACCGGATCCCGGTCCCTACTGGCATCGGATGCACCGTGACTGGCGCTTCTGGGTGTGTGCGTTCCTCATGGCCGTGGCACTCGCCGTCTTCGTTATGAGCGGCAATCTGGCATGGGTCCCGCGCCGCTAACCAAGGCAGGCGCAAAAATGACGGCCTAGGCACAAGCTGTCGCTTTTTGCCATTTCAGCATCTAAACAGAACAATCGATCTGTGCCGATGTGACCGAAATCGTAGCCGCTGCATGCGTTTCGGTTGGTCCGCGGCCAAAAGCTTTGGGGAACTTGAGAAAAAGGGTGAACACATGGAACTGGGCATGATCGGCTTAGGCAGGATGGGAACCAACATGGTCCGGCGTCTTATGCGGGCCGGCCACCAATGCGTTGTCTACGATATTCATTCAGAAACCGTGCAATCGCTTGCCAGGGAAGGCGCGGTTGGCACGAATTCGCTTGAAGAATTCGTCAAGAAGTTGAAAACGCCTCGCGCCGTCTGGATGATGGTGCCGGCCGGCGTGGTCGATACGACGCTCAAAGGCCTGACCCCCCTGCTCGAAGCGGACGATGCGGTCATCGATGGCGGGAACTCCTATTATCACGACGACATTCGCCGGGCCGCTGAACTGAAGCCTAAAGGCATCCACTATGTGGATGCGGGAACCAGCGGCGGAGTGTGGGGGGCCGAGCGAGGCTATTGCCTGATGATCGGCGGGGAAAAGGATGTGATTCAGCGTATCGACCCCATTTTTTCTGCATTGGCGCCATCCGTCGATTCGGCGTCGCGCACGCCCGGCCGGGAAAAGGTGGGAGGCACCGCTGAGCACGGCTATCTGCACTGCGGCCCCAATGGCGCCGGACACTTTGTGAAGATGGTGCATAACGGAATCGAGTACGGAATCATGGCCGCGTACGCGGAGGGATTGAACATTCTCCACCACGCCAATGTCGGCAAGCAGCAGCAAACTGTGGACGCCGAAACTACGCCTTTGCGCAACCCCGAGGTATACCAATACGACCTGAACCTTGCCGATATCGCCGAGGTCTGGCGCCGCGGTAGTGTGATCTCTTCGTGGCTTCTGGATCTGGCTGCCATCTCATTGCTCGACAGCCCCGATCTGGCGAAATTTGCCGGCCGCGTGTCAGACTCCGGTGAGGGACGCTGGACGATTACCGCCGCGATTGATGAATCGGTTCCGGCCCCGGTTTTGAGTGCTGCGCTGTATGAGCGCTTTAGTTCGCGCGGCGAAGACAGTTTCGCCGACAAGATGTTATCCGCGCTGAGGTTCCAATTCGGCGGCCACCAGGAGAAAACCGCTGACATGAAAGAAGGCGCCTGATGGCCGAGTCCCAGTCAGACGCTCTGGTGGTCTTTGGCGTAACGGGCGATCTGGCCCACAAAATGATCTTCCCGGCACTCTATGCCATGGTGAAGCGCGGCGTGCTCAAGGTCCCGGTGATCGGAGTTGCCCTCCCGAAATGGAGCTTGGAGCGATTGCACAGGCGTGCGACGGATAGCATCAAGCGAGCGGGCGGAATCGATGACAAGCGAGCACTGCAACGCCTTCTGTCTCTGCTGAGGTACGTGAGCGGAGACTATACAGATAGCAATACATTCAAGGCGATTAAAGACGCGATGGGGAACGCACGGCGGCCCGCGCATTATCTGGCAATCCCGCCTGCGCTCTTTGAAACGGTGATTAAAGGACTCGGAGCCGCGAAACTGGCCGAGCACGCGCGTGTGATTGTGGAAAAGCCGTTTGGACGCGATTTGGCCTCAGCGCGTGAACTAAACCAGGTTGCCCATTCAGTTTTCCCTGAGAACTCCATTTTCCGCATCGATCACTTCCTCGGAAAGGAAGCGATCATGAATATTCTTTATTTCCGATTCGCGAATTCGTTTCTGGAACCGATCTGGAATCGCAACTATGTGGCCAGCGTTCAGATCACTCTATCGGAGAATTTCGGCGTGGGCAGGCGCGGCGCGTTTTACGAAACAGCAGGCTGTCTGCGCGACGTGATCCAGAACCATCTTTTCCAGATCGTTGCACTGCTTGCCATGGAAGCGCCCGCGGGACGGGACTTTGGAGACGTGCAAAGCGAGAAGGCGAAAGTTTTTAAAGCCATGCGCCCTCTGAAGCCCGATGACATAGTGCGCGGCCAATATGCCGGCTATCGCGAGGAGCCAGACGTAGCGAAGCGCTCCGACGTCGAAACCTACTGTGCCCTGCGGCTCTTCATCGACTCATGGCGCTGGGATGGAGTTCCGTGGTATTTGCGCTCGGGTAAGTATCTCCCAACCACTGCAACCGAGATCCTGGTGGAGCTGAAGCAGCCCCCGCAAAAGCTCTTTGCCGACGCTGTGCAGCCTAAGAGCAGGTCGAACTACCTGCGCTTTCGGCTCTCTCCCAACTCGGCCATCGCTTTGGCAGCTCGTGTGAAGCTTGCGGGTCAGGAATTCATCGGAGAGGAGCGAGAGCTTTACCTGTCAGATGAGCAGCCGGGAGAGGAAACGCCTTACGAACGGCTTTTGGGCGACGCCATGAAGGGCGACGGGGCGCTCTTCACCCGCGAGGACGCGGTTGAAGCCGCTTGGGGGGTGGTCAATCGGGTCCTGAAGGACCATCACCCGGCTCGCCGTTATAAACGCGGCACTTGGGGACCGAAAGAGGCTGACGCACTTATTGCTACTTACGGTGGTTGGCATAACCCAAGCCCCGATGGCGCATCCGAATAATCGCTGTTTTCCGCAAAGTTTACCTCCAAGTTCATCGCATCAGGCCATTCCGCCGTATGCGCCGCCCCGCCGGTTTCTGAAAGAGTTGGATCACGTCAAATACTGTCTTCTTTCCCCGTTGCGATGAGCATTATGGCTCAGCTATTTCAATATTGACTTGGAAAAATAAGAATGAAGCGGAGTAATCGTTCTCCTCTTTCTGATGGCTCCCGCGCTTAGTGAGTCGATCGATCGTAACTTCTCGAAGATGCCCTGGGGGCACCGAATCTAAGTAATGATTGGAGAACACGATATGCCACTTACCACCGTCCTCATCACGATTGTTGCAGCAGGGCTTCTGTTGTGGCTTGTGAACAGGTTCATCCCTATGCAAGGACAAATCAAATCGATCCTGAACGCCGTGGTTGTCATCGTTTTGGTTCTGTGGATTGCGAATCTTTACGGGCTGTTTCAACACCTCAATCAATTCCGCGTCGGGCATTGACAGACACACCGTCGAAATCTGCACGGCCTCGCCCGCCAACCTAAGTCAACAACGCAATATGGCAGTCCTCTGACTGCAGGAGATATCGTGAAACACACACTATTGTTAGTGATGGGAAGTGTCCTCAGCTTGGGCGCGTTTGCTCAGGCCAGCCCGCAAGAGTCGATCGCCCTCGTGCCTGTCGGCACAACGCCCGTATTTGCCGTGGACGAAACCAGTCGCACCGTCGACGCCGTTGACTATCAACATCGCGGCGGAGCCACTAACGTGGATCTGGCCGGAACCGCTTTGCTGCCTTCAGCCAACGGAACAGCCAAAGTGCGAAGCAAACGCGGCACCTTGGAAGTCGAAGCGGAATTCCGAAATCTGCAAGGCCCCACGACCTTTGGCGCCGAGTATCTGACCTATGTAATGTGGGCGATCTCGCCTGATGGCCACGCAGTGAATCTTGGAGAAGTCTTGATTGGCGACAACGATCGCAGCAAACTGACTGCCACCACCAATCTCCAGGCATTCGCACTGATTGTCACCGCGGAGCCATATTTTGCCGTACGCCAGCCCAGCAATGTCGTCGTGCTTGAAAATGTAATTCGCGTCGATACCGAGGGAACATCCGAGGCAGTACATGCAAAATATGAACTCATGGAACGGGGCGGCTATATCCCGACTGGATACAAGTTCGACCCCGTGGTTCTGGATGCCAGGCTACCCTTGGAGTTCCTGGAAGCGCGGAACGCAGTTCGCATTGCCCAATCTGAGGGAGCCGAGCAGTACGCCGGTGAAAGTTATCAGCGTGCTGTCCAGTTGATGAACAGTGCCGACGGCTACGCGACGAGAAAGCATTCGGACAAAAAGCAACTGATCGAGAAGTCCCGGGAGACCGTGCAGACTGCGGAAGATGCGCGAGAAATCGCCGTCAAAAGGATCGACGAGGATCGCAGGGCGAGCGAACGCCAGGCTTCGGCCGATGCGCAAGCACGGGCGCAGGCCCAGGCTGACAACGCTACGCGCCAAAAGGAACAGGCTCAAATCGATGCAGCCAACGCCCAGGCCGCCACAGCCAATGCCCAAGCGGCCACGGCAGACGCTCAAGCCGCCGCGGCAAAGGCTCAGACTGACATGATCAACAACCAGGCAGCAGCAGCCGCGGCCATCAATGCAGCTCAAGCCGACGCTGACCAGGCTCACTTGGCCGCCGAGCAAGCACAGCAGGGGCAGCGCCAGGCAGACAGCGATAAGGCGGCAATGCGCGCGCAATTGTCAGAGCAACTCAACCTGATTCTTGAGACGCGCGACAGTGCACGGGGGCTTATCGTCAGTATGTCCGATGTTCTGTTTGACACCGGGCAGTATTCGTTGAAGCCCGGCGCGCGGGAGAAACTGGCGAAGGTTGCCGGAATATTGATCGCATACCCGGGGCTCAACATTGCAGTTGGCGGATACACCGACAATGTTGGCGGCGATGACATGAATCAGACGCTCTCGGAGAACCGTGCGGGAGCCGTTCGCGATTACCTCGTGCAAGAGGGCGTAACTGCAAACTCCGTCACAGCGAAGGGATTCGGAAACAGTTCGCCGGTAGCCTCGAACGATAACTCCGCCGGGCGGCAAGAGAACCGGAGAGTCGAACTGGTCGTATCGGGTGAGGCAATTGGAAGCCCGGTCAATACTACGACTGGAAGCCTGCGTTAGTACAACCTCCGATCCTCTGCGGACTCGTGAGAGGCCGCAGAGGATCTTGAATCACTCGGCATGGATGGGAAGGCAAGTTCTTGTTTGCCGTGCACTGATATGAGTATTCCCGTTCGACAAGCAGCCCTGTTTTTAGCGCCCCCAGTGCATCGTTTGCTGATTCCACACTGGCTAACGCACCTGGGAGCGCTGGGGCTTTTCTCCGTTGCCATCGTTGACTCCTCCTTCATTCCTCTGCCTCTACCCGGTAGCACTGACCTGCTGCTGCTCTGGCTGGTGGCGAACGGTGGAGATCCATGGCTGCTTGCCACGATGGCCATTGCCGGCAGCCTCGTGGGCGGATACTCCACCTGGAACCTCGGGCGTAGAGGGGGCGAAGCGGCTTTGCGCCGCTATGTGCCGGCTCGTCTTCTGGGGCGGGTCGTCGCATGGGTGGAGCGTCACCGTATCCTCGCGGTGTTTCTTCCCGCCGTGCTTCCTCCGCCGATTCCCCTATTGCCATTTGCGCTTGCCTCCGGCGCGCTGGGCGTCTCGCGGGGCCGCTTCCTGAGCGTCTACAGCGCCGCTCGAACGCTGCGTTACTCCCTTATTGCCTGGATCGGTGTAGTCTACGGACGCCACGCCATCCGCCTGTGGTCAGGGACGCTCCAGAGATGGTCGATTCCGCTGCTCTGTGTGTTCGCGGTCCTGCTCGTGGCCGGCACTTGCTTTGGGATCTGGAAGGTTAGCGGCCTGCGCAAGATCGATGCTGCTGACAAACTTGCGCTGCATAAGGCAGCAACTCGAGCAAACAAAACTTCCGAGGTCGCTTAGTCCTGCGGCCTAAACAACAAACATCGCAATGCCGGCTGCGAACATGGCGATTGTCGTGATTGCCACAACAATCCATCCCAGGCGAGAGCTCGGCTGGCCCTGCATCAGCTTCTTGTTCGCTGCCACAATCAGGATTGCGACCATGAGGAATGGCGCCAGCAATCCGTTGATGACCGCTGTCCAGTAGAGTGCCTTTACCGGATTGATGCCGATAAAATCCAGCACGACACCTACTCCCGTCGAGACCAGAATCAGAGCGTAAAACCAGCGCGCCTGTCTCAGTTTCTTGTTCAAGCCCTGTCGCCATCCCAGCGTCTCAGCGAAGGCGTATGCGGCCGATCCCGCAAGAGTGGGAATAGCAAGAAACCCGACTCCGACAATGCCGAGTGTGAACACGGTTGTAGCGAAGTTGCCTGCAAACGGCCGCAGAGCCTCGGCCGCTTGCCGGGAAGTTTCGATATTCATGATGCCGTGCCGGTTGAGGGTGATGGCAGTTGTCAGGATGATGAAGAACATGACCATATTCGAGAAAAACGCACCGACGCCCACGTCGATGTTTCTTAATTCAAGTTCTTCGGATGTGGCTCCTTTGCGCAGGGCGAGCGAACCTTGGCCTGCCGACTTCTCCTCTTCAACTTCCTCGCTCGCCTGCCAGAAAAAAAGATACGGGCTGATTGTGGTGCCGAGGATCGCCACCACCGTCGCCCATCCATTTCTGGTATGCGGCATAGAAGGAATCAGGGTGTCGCGCAGCACCTGGCCCCAGTTGGCTCCCACCACAAACGCAGTAATGGGATACGCGAACAGAACCAGGACAAGCCACTTGAGCACATCTGCGATCTGCTGATACTGGAGCCGGATGGTTGCCCATGAGACGAGAAGCGCGAAGGCCACGACAAACCAATGGGAATTGACGCCGGACAGCATGGAGGCTGCATCTGCCATTCCCGCCAAGTCCGCGCCGATGTTAATCGTATTTGCGGCCAGCAGGGCAAACACGAACACAAGCAGCAGCCATTTTGGAAATCGCTGCTTGAAATTCGCGGCCAATCCCTGCCCCGTCACCTTGCCGATGCGGGCGCACATCATTTGCACTGCGGCCATCAGCGGCCATGTAAGCAGTGCCGTCCAAAGAAGTTTGGTTCCCAGCTGCGCGCCGGCAATGGAGTATGTAGCAATACCCGATGGGTCGTCATCGGCAGCCCCGGTGATAACCCCGGGCCCAAGCGACTTCAGCAGCGATCGAAGCCAACGAGATGGAGCGGATTTCGGCAAAGAAAGTTGGGGTGGGCATTCCCTTCGGATCAAGCCTTGACTCGATTCAGCCTTGTGACTGCCCTGGTGTCAGGGCGGCCGAAAGGACAGAATCTCGCGCCGGCCATCGACCCCCGGTTCATTCCGGCTTCATTTTGACGCAACGATAGGAATTACGCGTCAATGCCTGGTTCCACCTTCGCCTGAAGATAACTCCAATTACGGGCGTGTGACTCGTTGCACCTTGGTTGGCTGATTGCTTCCTCGCACCACATCTTTGGCCTTGCCCAGGGTATTTTCAATCTTTCCCTTCGCCTGCTGGGCCATGCCCTTCACCTGGAGCGGCGTATTGCCAGTCAACTTGCCCGCTTTTCGTTTGATGCTTCCCACTACTTCGTCGACCGTACCGTTCACTCGATTGCTATTCATTTGCCCACCTCCGTGGATTCAACTGCGCAGCTTCGATGGAGGTACCGAAATGCACTTTCGGTGCCTCGATCAAAGATCATGCGGCGTCTTGTCTGTTAAAGGGCGTCGCCGGCTCGAGACCAGATAGACGATCGGCGCCCGTGGCTCTGGCCTGGCCAACTCGTTCGTTCGGCCGTTGGCGCAGGCCGCGAGTAGCTAGTGTTGCGCTTTGCCGCCGGGGTTCCCCCCGCCTATGTTGCCGTGCCCATCGTGCACTTCATTTCCCTTGAATTGTTCTGGTGCTCTCCGCTGGGCAACGGGCTTATCGCCAACCTTGGGCAATGGGCCGCCATAGCCGTGCTGTGGATCAAAGCTGTTATCCACCTTGCCGTGAAAGCCGTTGGACCCATGAAACCACGGGCCGGTGCCAATGAACACGCCGCCGTTAAACCACTCCGGACCGAAGTAGCCGTCGGGAGCGCAGTTGTGGGGGGCGTAGTCATAGTACCCATAGGGACAAACCGGGGCGACTCCGATATCGAAATTGATCTGAGCCGCTGCCTTGAGACTGCCAGGCGCTATGGCGAATGCAGCAATAGCGGCTAACGCAAGAATCTTGATCCTGTCCATGAAATCTCCTCACCATAGTTGGGCCGTTACACCGGATTAGGAATTGATGTAGGAAGGCTTGATGCACTCAAGTGCCCTTTTCCTTAAGAAAACGGCACCTTGCACACGCTCGGACTCCTTACTTGAATTCCTAATCCGGTCTAATTGCCTGCTCCAACCTTCTTGAGCGTAGCGGCTCAAATCATGTGAGTCTGAGCAGTTTGGATCAGGCGCAGCGTTCACGCTGAAGCTGGCCAGTGCTCTAGAGGAGCTCTATGCTCACTTAGCCGGGAGGGGGGCCACGGCCCTCAATTCGCCAAGATCGGTCAAGACGCCTTGCCAGCGAGCCGGATCCTTCCTGGTGTCGATTGGCAGTGAGAGATCGGAATAGAACTCGAGAATGTTATCGCGCAGTTGAGGTGAAGTGCTGTCGAACTTTTGCGCCGTCAATCTGGCCAACAGGTTAGCGTAGGTCTCGTCTGCGAGCGTGTATTCCGCTGCTGTGGTTGCTTTTCCGTCGTCAAGATCGCAGTTGGGCAGGACTAACGTGCCTGCGCGCACCTGCTCGAGATAGAGGCGGTACTGGTCGACGGTAGCATTGATGCTCTTGATATATAAGTCTTCGGTCTGTGGCGTAGGGTTATCGAATCCCATACCTTTGAAGGGCCCAACCTTCGGAAAGAATCGCAAAAGCACGGATAATGCCCGCGTGCCGAAGTCCGGCTTCGTATAGGTCTTTCCCCACTCCCGCTCGTAATCGGAGCGCGATAGGCGGTAAAGAAACTTCGTCTTCGCAAAGTTCGGCGTCTCTCGCATCAGATCCTTCTTGTGCGTCTGGAGCGCGACCTTGGTCATTTGCGGAATCAGCCGGCTGACTGAGAAGCGATACGAGCCAATCGCCAGGTCCTCGTGCGCGAGCACGTCCTTCAGTTGTAACCCGTATACGACTGGAAAGGTCCGCTCCAGCAACGGCTGCGCGACCTTGAACCCGATGAAATCGTGGTACTGGTCCGACGCATATCGATTCTTCGCTACCTGCAATGTGTCGAATCCAAACTCGGTTTTCAAGTGAGCTGTCGTGTCCTGCGCATAGCGGACTGAACTGCCATATTTCGCACGCAGCTTTGGATAGTGGAGCGCGACAGCCTGATTGACTGCGGGGTGGCCGTCAATGTCCGACGTATAGTGCGACAGCGCGCCCAATGCGAAGGCGTACTCGTTGGCGTCCTGGCTTTGACGAAGCAGCTCCAGAACAAAATCTCCGCTGCGAACGTAGTGAACCAGGTCACTGAATTCCTTGCTGCCAAAAGGATAGTAGCCAAGGTCCTGAATGACCGAGCCCCCATAAGCGTAGGCATGGGCCTCTTTGATCTGGTCTTCAGTCAGATCTGGAAAGCGTTGTAAAAGGAGGGGGTGAATCTCGGATGTCCATACCAAGTCGACGATTTCCTCGTGCGTAAGAACAGAGTAGGCAAACAAGCCTTCGCAGGGCACGAGCATGACGACAATAACCGCCGCCGCGCGGACAATAAGCCGACTCCATTTACCCGTCATAAGCAAGAATCACACTGCTGTTCTGCGCCGCGGCAGAAAGCACTCCAATCTCGGCAGCTCGGGTATTGTGCGGCGTATACACCGTGGCTGATTATGCTCAAGAGCCACCTCTATCGCCGCGGCCGGTGCGCGCGCTCGCCCTCGCTAACCGGCTTTTCTGGAACACGCAAGGCCCGGTGAAAGATGGCCAGGATCAACACCATTTGCAGGATCGTCATTGCGCCCCCCGATAATTATTTCCGGATTGAATCAGCATTTCTTTCAGCGTCGGCATTTCGCGGCCGAACTGCGGAAACAGCAACGACGCACTGACCGGCAATTGCCTCCTCCGGGCGCGGGCCGGAATTGGCAGCGCATCGTCTGGCACAAACTGAACCGGGCCCTGCTGGATTCTGCACGGATAGACTCCAACCCTGGCCAGAACGAACCACGGGTACTTTGTAAGATGGATGTGTCGAACTTCCGCGGCATTGAAATAGTCACTGAAGCCGCGAACAACCAGTTTAAGTGCGCAAACGATGGCCTGCTGCGACGATTCACCAACGCCGCTTCGCAGCGATTCGTCGGCTATTCGGATGAAGTGCCATCGGCAGCTTCGAATTCTCTTTTCCAGCCGTCTCGCGCCTCCCGGCCCGACGATGCTCCAGCCGTCCGTGAGCTCGTCTCTTTTGATGATGAGGCTTGGGGGTAGCTCAGCCCCAGCGCGTAGCAGCACGCTAAACCCGGTTATTCTCAGCATTGCGTGCCTCTTTCCCTTGCTGTTCGAGGATGAACTTCATAGATCGAGTTCCCGCATGGGTTGATGCGCAGTCCTTGATGAGGAATGTTCGTGCTGGAACGGCAACAGAGATGCCCGATCTTCGGACTGAAAGATCGCGAAGCGAACCGGGCTTCCGCAAAAGAGGCAGTCGGCATCATTTATCGGACGGATCGTGCCGTTGAGCACCTGGGGAAATGTTCCCAGGCACTCCGGGCATTCAATCGTTGCGTAGCCCTCTCCAGCTTCGTTGCGCCGGTATCTCGCGATCCACACCGGCGAAGGCGCAGCTCTCGGGTGCTGCGCCCGTTGCGCCGGCAGGGGTAGGGACTTGATGATCCTTAACAATTCGCCAGTACCGCGGCCTTTTTGAAAGAAGGCGTCGGCAACAACGCCGGAAGGGACCTCATCTCCTGAAAATGCCCCGCTCATGGCGATGACTCGGATCGATGGAAACTCTCGACGGACCACTCTAAGCAGTTCAAAGCCCGACATGCCGGGCATGTTGAGGTCGGAGAGGAGGAGATCGGGAACTTCGAGCCGGATCTCAGCTAACGCCGACAAACCGTTCTCCGCAGAGCGCGTAGTATAGCCATCTCTCGCGAGAATTTGCGATAGCACGACTCGAATTGAAGGCGCATCGTCGACGATGAGAAGGCTTTCTTTTGTATAGGGCATCGGCGGCCTCACCAAAGGGATGAAGATAGGTACTAGGGCGAGTGTCCCATGCAAGAAATCGTAAAACTGTTCAATTTTGTACAGGGCAGGCGGGGAAGCTTCGGCTGGCTTGGAGTTAGTCCGCCAGGAACGGCGCCGCTCAGGTCAGGATTCTTTTCGACCATCTCTTTCACCTCGGCTAAGGGTTCGATGGAACCCATGAGATGAATTGTGGCCGTGCGCCCTTCGTACGACTCTTATTGGGTCCCTGTCTGCGAACTGGGGGATAAGACCTGTGCCGGTTTCAGCATTGGCATCGTGCTGCCGAAAAGGCAGGAAGGATGCCGCTCCATTCGAGGCAGCGTTCCCATGATCATTAACAAGGCGCCCAGGCTGCTGCCCTTTTGGTAGAACGCATCCGCGACAACTCCGGAAGGCACCTCATCGCCGGAGAACGCACCGCTCATGGCGATTACCCGGATCGCAGGAAATCGGCAACGAACCATCGAGAGGAACTCAAATCCGGACATGCCCGGCATGTGGAGATCGGAAAGGATAATATCTGGAGTCTCCTTCCGAATTTCGAGCAACGCGGAAAACCCGTCTTCGGCTGCTCGAACGGAGTAGCCAATCTCAGTAAGCACGAGCGACAACGACTCTCGAATCGAAGAGTCATCGTCTACGATCAGCAGTCTCTCATTTGACCAGGGCATCGTCTACCTCACCAAGGTGATGAAGATGGGTAGCACGGCGAGTGTCCCATGCAAGAAATCGTAAAACTGTTCAATTTTGTACAGGGCCGGCGGGGAAGCTTCGGCTGGCTTGGTGTTACTCGCCCGGGATCCCAGAAATGGCCGGCTTTTAGGCGTTGTCGCCGGGCAACTGATCGTGCAGAACTACGTTCAGCAGCGACTTGTGGACCCGGATACGGCCGTCGTAATCGATAAAACCGAGCTTGCGAAATCGGTTCATGAAGAAGCTGACCCGGGAGCGGGTGGTCCCGACCATCTCCGCCAGGGTCTCCTGCGAGATCTTGGGAAGCAACGGCTCCGGTTCGCCCGGCTGGCCAAACTCCGCCATCAACAGGAGAATCCGCGCCAGGCGCTTTTCACTGGAGTTGAAAAGCTGATCGACGAGGTCGGCCTGGATGCGCATACTGCGGGCCAGCAGAAATTTCAAGAACAGGTCGGAGAAGTCATGCTCCTCGTGCATCACGCGAATCATTTCTTCCCGGCTTATCTTGAGCGCGGTGCAGGCGGAAACGGCAATCGCCGTGGACAATCGCAGCCCAGGCACCGCGGCCAGCGCCCCCTCTCCCACAAAGTCACCTGTGGAGAGGAGCGCGATGGTGGCTTCCTTGCCGGCCTGCGAGACGACCGTGATCTTTGCCCGGCCCTTTTGAAGATAGAAGATGGAATCGGCTGGGTCTCCCTGCGAAAAGAAGTTCTGCTTGGGTCCCAGTTGGACGATTTTTCGCCCCAGACCGGCGCTCATCAGAAAGGCTGTGGCATCAAATGGGGGTTTATCGAACTCGACCATCCAGCAAGTCTCCTTTCAGATGCAGCGATGGTACGGGGCTTTGCGGGCAGAACGAGGCCCAGCTCGCTTCAATCGGCACTCCATTGCGCGGCCGGCCTGGCATGAGCAACAGGAATCAGGGCTTCTGATCCCGCAAGTTGCTCATTCGAATGAGTATCCACCGCACTCGCTTGACTGCACACTCCAAGTAGGGCTCTTGCCCAAGACTGTACCTTGGGCGTCGAGGCGCTCTGTTCAATTTTGCTCACTTTTCTCGATAATTTTCAAGACCCGCTGCGTCTTCCGGCACTGGAAAGCTTGGCAAACCGTGGCGCCAAATGGAACAGCGGAAGAGTTTGCCGGATTGCCGCAGCACGCCCTCGCAAAATTGTACAATTCGCGGCAAGCATCTCCCCGCATCGACAGATAGTCCACCATCCGTCGAGAGTGCCCTATTGCTCAGACATTGGCAGTCAACAACTCTAAAGTGAGGTTACCTGATGCGCCTCAGTGCGCAATATGAAAGTGACGCTGCGCATGGGTAGAAAAAGGTGAGATGCATGAAAAGATTCATGACGTTAGTAGCGTTGTTCAGCCTGGGTGTAGCAAGCACTGCCTGGGCCGAGACTCGCGAAGATGTGCAGAACCGGCTCGACAACGCAACGTTGGTGCTGCACCAGATCATGGCCGCGCCGGATAATGGCATTCCGCAAGAGGTGCTGGAGCACGCAAAGTGCATTGCCGTAGTGCCGCACATGATCAAGGGCGGCTTGGTGTTTGGCGCTGAGAACGGCAGGGGCGTCGCCACCTGTCGAACTGAAAGCGGATGGAGCGCACCTGCGTTCTTTGCCATCACTGGCGGCAACTGGGGACTGCAGATCGGCGTCGAAGGCGTGGATCTGGTTATGGTTTTTCAGGGCGACAAAGGGATGCAGCGGATGATCTCCAGCAACTTCCAACTTGGAGCGGACGCTTCTGCGGCCGCCGGACCAGTTGGTCGCCATGCTTCAGCCAATACCGACTGGAAGCTGGATACCGAGGTTCTGACCTACTCGCGCGCCAAAGGCCTATTTGCCGGACTCACTCTGACCGGGGCAAATCTTCGCCGCGACGACGATTCCATGAATGCCTTCTACGGGCGTGACGTCTCTACACGCCGCGTTCTGCGCGGCGAAGTGGCGACGCCTGCATCGGCAAACCCATTTATCGAAGCAGTCAGAAATGCGAAGGCGCAAGCTGCTGCCTCGAATTAACCGCCGTTTGTAAACGCGTTGGGTGCGCCTGAGCCGGGTTTCCCGTCTGAGGCGTTCGCAATCGAGAGAGGTGTGTTGGATATGCTTTGGGCCATTTTCGTCATCGTTCTCGTCTTATGGCTTCTGGGCTTTAGCTTCCACATAGCCGGTGGCCTGATTCATCTTTTGCTGGTGGTCGCGTTGATCATCCTGGTCTTCAACCTGTTCTTCCGACGCAGCGGCGGCTTATGAAGCGGCCTGAGCCTCGGGGGCATTGGCCGGCACCGGCGCCCAAGAGCTTCTCCAGCCTGAAGAATCGATCTTTCCCCGCGAAGTGATCCCTTTTGCACAGTTTTCCGCCGCTCCCGCGGAGCAATCTGTTCCCGAAGAAGTGCGCCGTCTCGAGCGCAGCCGCGTCTGCTTGCGTTGCGCTGGAACCAGTCACCGAGCTAAGCCTGCTCGCAGCCGCCGTTCTTCTTGGAGAAGCGGCCTATGAACGCCTTGCTGATCTACCCCGAATTCCCAGAGACTTATTGGAGCTTCAAGCATGCGCTCAAATTCGTGGGTAAACGTGCTGCGCAGCCCCCGCTGGGCCTGATGACGGTGGCGGCCCTGCTGCCGGCCGCGTGGAACAAGCGGCTGGTGGACACCAACGTGGAGCCCCTGCGCGACCGCGACCTCAAGTGGGCCGACGTGGTTCTGCTGAGCGGGATGCACATCCAGCGCGAGTCGCTTCTCGAAATTGTCGAGCGCTGCCGGGCGCGCGGCCTGCGCACCGTGGTGGGCGGCCCCATCGCCAGTAGTGTGCCGGCAGCCGAGCTCAAGGCGGACCACGTCGTCATCGGCGAGGCCGAGACCTTGATTGCCGATCTGGCGCGGGAGCTGGAAGCGGGAATGGCGCGCCCCGTGTATCAGGCCGCGGAACGACCGGAGATGACCGCCAGCCCGCTGCCCGACCTGAGCCTCATTAAGATGCGCCGCTACTCGACCATGGCCGTGCAATACTCGCGCGGCTGCCCCTTCAACTGCGAGTTCTGCGACATCATCGAGATCTACGGCCGGCGGCCGCGGACCAAGGCTGTGGCCCAGGTGCTCGCCGAGCTGGATCAACTGCGCGCGGCCGGCTGGCGCGAGGCGGTGTTTATTGTCGACGACAATTTCATCGGCAACAAGGCACGCGCCAAGGAATTATGTGTGGCGCTGGCTGAATGGCGGAGCCAGTACAAGACCAGCTTTGACTTCAATACTGAAGCTTCACTCAACCTGGCTGACGACCCGGAGTTAATGCAGCTGATGAAGGACGCCGGCTTCATTTCGGTATTCCTGGGTATCGAGACCCCCGATGAATCGGGGCTGATCGCCAGCAACAAGCTGCAAAACACGCGCCGCAGCCTGCTGGAGAGCGTGGCCACCATCCAAAGCTACGGGATGCAGGTGATGGGCGGCTTCATCCTGGGCTTCGACACCGATAAGGAAGACATCTTCGACCGCATGGTCGATTTCATCCAGAAGAGCGGCATTCCCATTGCCATGGTCGGCCTGCTGCAAGCCATGCCTGGTACCCAGCTCTTCCGGCGTCTGTGGCGAGAAGGCCGGATCCTGGATTCGGGCCACGGCGACAATACCGACGTCAAGCTCAACTTCCTTCCCCAAATGGACGCCACCCGGCTGGTGGAGGGCTATCAGTCGGTGCTGAAGAGGATCTATTCCTGCGAGGCTTACTATGAACGCGTCAAGCTCTACCTGAGCCGTACCCATCCGCGGCCTGAAAAGGGAAACACCAGGCAGCAATGGCTGACCAAGAGCAATGCGCGCGCCCTTGTTACGTCGATCGTCCGCCAGGGAGTCTTCGGCCGCCAGCGCTGGAGTTACTGGAGGTTCGTATTGACCGTGGGCACCCGCTATCGCCATTGCGTCGGCGCCGCCATGACCCTGGCAGTCATGGGCTATCACTTCCAGGTGATGACGCAAAAGCTGTCGAAGGCGATCGATTCGGCGACGCAGCCTGCCGAACCTGGCGAAATCCTGCTCAGTGAGACAGGCAGACACGCCCTCTAGCAGTTGCTCATCCTGAGTATGCCGCTAAGCAGGCTGCCCCACTGCGTCCCTCTGAGCACGATGCGACCGGAATTGCCTCAGCAAAAGCAAAGCGGCGGAGCCGGTATGCTCCGCCGCTTGTTGTGCAAACTGCTGTCCTATTCAGCAGCTACAGGTTAGTGCCGTCCACCGCCGCCACCCTGATGTCCACCGCCACCGCCGCGGGATCCGCCTCCGCCGCTGTTATGCGAACCTGAGCCGTGACCCACCTGCCGGCCTGCGCTGGGTCGCGCCCCGCCGCCACGAGAACCCTGAGCGTTGCCGCGGAACTGTCCGCCGCCGCGCCCTTGGTTGCCGCTGCCGCGATAAGACATTTGGCCAGGTCCGCCGTGGTAGTTCCCTCCACCCTCGCTCATAAAGCGATGGTTGCCCCAGCCGTGGCTATAGCCCCAGCCGCCCCAGGGTCCCATCCCCAGGAAAATGCCGTTGTAGAAGTACCCCGGCCCGTAATAGCCATAGGGCGCGCAGGCGTACGGCGAATAGCCGTAGTAGCCGTACGCACAGCTTGGTTGAACGCCGATGTCAACCATAATCTGTGCCTGAGCCGCTGGCGCCAAGGCCAGGCCGGCGAGCAGTGCTGATGTACCGAGTAGAATCTTGATTCCACGCATGTGTGACCCCCTTTAAGGTGTCTGCGGTTCCCTGGTCAGGGTGGGATGCTCTGGCGCCGTTAAGATCAACCCGGCAACAGCAGCCTACATAAGGGGTCGAGTTAGTACATGAATTCCCGTTACTCTATCGGGGCCATCATCTATTTACCCTTACGTTCTTACTCTAGTCGCGGGCATCGCCCCTGTCTGAGCAATAGGAACCACGCGTCGTGAAGCTGTTGCCGCAGGGCCTCGTTGATGGGATTCCGTCGCCTCATCCCACCAGCAACCCAAGCCTTTTGTGGCAACTTCTGCGGACGGATCACGCAGCCGGTTGGTGCGGATCCGGTATGAAATCTATGCCTGCGTAGATTGCCAGGGCACTGCAACTCGTGACAACTAAAGTTGAGCCATTCGGCCTCACCAGGTCATGAGCTTTGAAGTCAGCCAGGGCGCGAGTGACCGTTTCACGCGATGCCCCGATGCACTCACCAATTCCCCGGTGAGTCAGCGCGCACTTGATCTGGACACCGCTCCTTGTCTGCTGACCCTCTCTGCTCCAATCCAGCAATAGATGGGCGAGTTTCGCCATTGCGGACGATGTGAGGCCAAGTATCCGTAATCTCTCGCAGGCTCGCGTGTAGTGCACGCATAACTCGCGTGCCACATTTTGATTCGCGCTCGGATGACGCAAGAGAAACCCGAGAAAGTCCCGACGTTGCAGCGACGCGATTCTGCATGGGTACATCGCCTCCGCACAAATCTCAGAGGCGTCGTCGGAAATGGCAGAGGTGAGCCCCAGAGTATCTCCTGGGCCCGCCACCCCAAGCAAAAGTCGCCTGCCATCGTAGGAATTCATGGAGATACTCACTTCCCCTTCCAACAGGAATAGGATGCTGGATGGCTCCTGCGCCTCGCTGATGAGAACTGTCGAGCCCGGGCAGTGGAAGTGTGTCGCGAGCGAAGCGAAGTCGCTCTGCGCATCGGCTGACAGATCCTTAAAGAATCCTTCTGTACCATAAGGCCTGCGGGTGTCGTCCCGGTTCGCTCTGAAGAGGCGTGACATCGAGAACTCACCCATGGAGCGTTTCTCCCCATTTTGAGCTCCTTTTGTGGTGAAGCCACCCTCGTAGCGGTCGGCCTGAGATTCACTTCTGGCTTGGCGATGAATCAGTTGCAAGACTCGCATCGATCTCCCTCCACCCCGTCAATTTGATCCCGCTGGTTGCTTCGGTCGGACAGGCGATCTGGATCGTGCACGCAACCTTCAAGACATTGCGCAGCAGTAGCTCATGTTGCAAAGTCCGGCATGGCTCGACTCGGCGCAGGCATGTTCGCCCGTTTGGCCATTAACTCTCCAATACTTTGCAGCAGGCTGGTCGGCTCATTTCTGATTGTCGCGTCGGCAAAGCTGTCCCGGTGGTTTGCAGAGTCTGTAATGTAAACCACCGGTGTCCGTGAACCGGATGCTCGAATCAGGAACGTCAATCTCTCTCTGTTATCGGCCGGGATGGTATGGCCCAGGAGGACCAGGTCGAAATCACCCTCCCTGATGTGGCCGATCGCTTCCCTGATCGACCATGTGGAAGTGACGAAGTATCCGGCGGATTGCCAGACTGAGCTCTGACCTGCCAGAAGCGACGAATCCAAACCGATGGCCAGGACAACCGTTAGGGGCATGAAGATCTCCAGAATGGGGATACTTAGCTTGACCGGCCAGGGAAATTAGACTAAGTATCGCTTTAATATCGGTTTCCTGGCGAGCAGTCTGGTCAATATTGCACACCTTTCTTCTTGTCCCTGGACCGGTGCAATTGTGTGGCGGCCGGCACCATCCCATCAGCTTGTCGCATAGATCTATCGAAAAACTCCCAGCAGGTAGCACATCAGCAAGATCACCAGCACAAGGCTGAGCCCTACGCCTGCGCCTCCTCTGGTGCCCCACCGGCCGTAGCCGTAGTATCCACCGGCCCCTGCGAAAACGAGCGCCAGGAAAATAATGAGTAGAATGAGCATCTGATATTTCCGTTATTCCCCGCTGCAACTCCCGGGTTATGTCACCGATTCGATTACGCCGTCTGTCTTAAGCCCGACGAGTTCATCCAAGAGCGTGCGGCCTACAGCAGATTCAGAGTGGAGATCGGCTCAATGCGAATCCTCGCTCTCTGTCGTTGTCTTACTCGCCTTATCCCGTGTTCCATACACATGTCTGTGACTCTTGCATCTGAGCCGTTCTACTCGGCAACTGAAAATGCTGAGCAATCGGATGCACCGCCTGCGGTGGCGAATGCGTCGGTGCCCGCCATTGGTTCGCGGGACGCGAGGGCGACGGCGACGCGATTCAATGCCGCCCTGTCCGGCCCCTCTTTTCCCGCTGATACAAAGCCGTAACCGCGCATGAACACGAAGCACCCGGTGGTGGACAGGAACAGGTACCACACCGGCGATCCGAGCTTGAGAATGCGTTTGACCGAGCTAGTCATTTTCGCCTCACCCTACTCCAACCAGGTTGGAAAGGTTGTGCATTCTTGCACGCTCAACAATGGCGTGAATCGAATCGGTCAGAACGGAAGAGCGAGGTGCGGCGGCAGCGTGAGAAGGGGTGCTGCCTTCGGGGATATTTGGCCGTATGATCTGGCATCGCTGCCGCCGCATTGGGGGGTGGCACCTGGTTAAAATCTGGCAGTTGCAACGCTATGAATACTGTTCAATATTGCTCAGTGACCATTTTATTTACGAGGGCGGCAGTCTCGCGCTTTTCTGTTGAGGAAGTTCCCCTGGGCATCGCCCTCAATCCAGGTTGGAGCAGGGCCTCTCCTGACGCCGGTCAACAGGCTGTTTAATTGCGCTCACACCTGAAGCTCCCCGATCGGTTCGCCGAGAGTATTTTGCCGGGTGAAAACGACGGGCGGCTTCTGAGAGTTGTGCTCGGGCAATTGGTCGAGCAGGATTACATTGAGCAGCGATTTGTGCACTTGGATCCGGCCGTTGTAATCGATAAAGCCGAGCTTGCGGAAACGGTTCATAAAGAAGCTGACGCGGGATCGTGTGGTGCCGATCATCTCCGCCAGGGCTTCCTGCGTAATGGGAGGAATGAAGGTTTCCCGTTCCCCCGGCTTGCCAAATTCCGCCATCAACAAGAGAATTCGCGCCAAACGCTTTTCGCTGGAGTTGAAAAGTTGATCGACAAGGTCGGCCTGGGTACGCATGCTGCGGGCCAGCAGGAACGAAAAGAACAGGTCGGAGAAGGCATGCTCTTCATGCATGACGCGGATCATCTCATCCCTTCCGATCTTAAGTGCCCGGCAGATGTTCACGGCAGTGGCGGTTGCCAGGCGTATTCCAGGCACCGAGGCGAGAGACTCCTCTCCGACAAAATCGCCGGCGGAGAGAAGCGTGATGGTAGCCTCCTTGCCGTTCTGCGCAACTACAGTGAGTCTTGCCCGCCCATTCTGAAGATAGAAGACGGAGTCCGCTGGATCTCCCTGGGTGAAGAATGTTTGCTTGGGCTCCAATTCGACGATTCTTCGACCGAGCCCGGCGTGCGTAAGAAAGGCGGCTAAGTCGAATGTCGAGTTGTTCTTATCAGTCATTAACATCGACCTCCTTCGGGGCGGTTTGGATGCGGGATCTGGACTAAGGCTGGTCGCTCAAAGACCACGGAGGAGTGCTTCAGAGGATAAGACCAGAGCATCCTTCCCAACCTGCGCCAACAGCGCACGGTGAAGCTACACTTTTGCAGCCTGCACGTAGTGTGCTGCACATGAAAGAGTCGGGCTATCGGGGCTGCTGCTAATAATGAGGGGCTTTGTCCGGGAAACCCTGACAAGAGGGGCGTGCGCGCTATAAATCGGGCAGAAAAACGGCCTGAAACAAGATTTCTACTGGGTCGAGCCTCCTGGCTCACTCTCCAGCGTTTCCGGGGTCAAAAGACCCATTTGCACGGCAAAACGAATCACATCACGACGCGTCCGAAGTCCGAGCTTCTCAGCAAGACGTGAACGATATGTCTCGATCGTCTTCACGCCCACAAATATCTGTTTCGCTATTTCCGCGCTTGTGTAACCCCGCGCCACGAGTCCGAGCACTTGTAACTCGCGGCGGCTAAGGATGTTTACCGGTCGCGTGGGGCCAGCTTTTGTACTTCTCTTCGCCAACAAGTCCTGGACAAGAACGTTGGCCAAACGAGGATCCACGAAGATCCCTCCGCGATGCACTGCTCGTATTGCGGCAATCAGTTCCGCATCCACCGCCCTTTTCAACAGGTAGCCAGACGCCCCGGCAGCCAGTGCCGATTTTAAGTATGCAGGATCATCGTGCATCGTGAGGACGAGCACCCGGGTTTCGCGGCAGTTGCGCGCCATCTCCTGGAGCGCCTTCATACCCCCAACCCGAGGCATGGTCAGGTCAAGCAAGGCCACATCAGGTTTCGTTTCCCGCGCCGATTGAACCGCCTTCTCTCCATCGGCGGCTTCCGAGACAACTTCCATATCGGCCTGGGCATTGACTAGCATTCTCAGTCCGGCGCGGAGAATTGCGTGATCGTCCGCGATCATGACTCTGATCTTGCGTATTCGCGCCGGCATTTCAAGTGCTCCTCGGACCCACCAGGGGCTGGATGTCCTGGCCGGCAAGTGGGACTTGCACCAGAATTTTGGTTCCCCTGCGCTGGGGAATGAAACTGATCGATCCGCCTAACATTGCCGCTCTCTCGCGCATACTCTGAATCCCCAGGCGGTGCGAGGAGACAGCCACGCTCTTAGCGTCAAAGCCACATCCGTCATCGATGACTACCACCTCCACAGCCGCGGCCAAACGGGCCAATCGAATGCTGACCGCCTTGGCTCCCGAATGTCGGGCTACGTTGGTCAAGGCTTCCTGGAGAATGCGGTACAACGCGATCTGAACCCCTGACGGCAGGTTGCTGGAGTCAAGCTTATTGAGTTTGAGATCCACGGCTATTTTGTGGGTCTTTGTGTACTCGGCAGCGTATCGGCTCAGCGCAACCTCCAAGCCATGATCGTCCAGCGCCGTTGGGTGAAGCCCACGGGCGAGCCGGCCCACCTCGTCCATGGCCTGGGCAGTAATCTCCCGTAGTCGCTGTCCCTGTTCCTTCACCTCTGCCAGTTTCCGTGCGTCTTCCAGGGTTCGCAGGCCGACCAAAAGAGCGGTCAGCAACTGGCCGGCTTCGTCATGCAATTCGCGCGCAATCCGGCGCCGTTCCTCCTCTTGCGCCGAAAGCGTGCGTTCCAGCAGGAGCCGCCGCATCGCTTCGGCCTGCTTGATTTCCGCGGCCTGGTTGCGTTTTTGTTCACTCAGATCGGTGATCACCAACCCCAGGGCCTCACCCTTGAATCCTCGAAGCGGGTTAAGCGACAAATAGACGGGAATCAGACTTCCATCTGTGCAACGCAGGCTGAATTCGCCCTTCGCACCCGCCTTCCGAGCATCGGAAAGCAAAGTCTCAAATCTGTCTTGCTCTGTTTCCGCAACCAGCGACTGGAACGGAATGCCAATAGCCCTCCCTGTCGTCTTGCCGATCAGTTCCGCAATTCTGCCATTGCAGTAGAGCACGGCGCCATTCCGGGATAGGGTGGCCGCGCCTTCGCTCATGGCCTCCACCAGCATGCGATAGTTCGGTTCGCCGCCCTTCAGAGAGACCACTTGCTCTCCGTGACGACTGGAAACCATCAATGCATCCACTTCGCCGGACTGTATGGCGCGAAGAGTTTCCTCCGCACTTTTCAGCCGGGCGCGAAGCTTGGTTTGCAGTTTCGAAGCTGTGGATGACGGAGGTTTACCTGAAAATGGTCCAGAACTTCTGCGAGATCCTTGCGGCGTACCGGCCTTGCCGTGCAGCCGTCTGGGGAGGACTCGGCCATCGGAATGCGCTCGCTTGTTGGCCATTTGTTATTTGAGCCTCTATTTCAGCGTGCTGGTTGAAGATCCAACCCCACAATGACGCTCTCGGTCTTGGAGAGGTTCCCAATGATCTTCTTGACCGGCGGCGGAAGCCTTCTTACCAGGGTCGGAATGGCGATGATCTGATCGCCCTTGGCCAGTTGCGGCTTCTCAAGCAAATCGACGACTTCGATGCGGTACTTGCCGTGCAGCTTTTCCTCACAAATCTTCTTGAGGTTGGTGATCGCGGCAACCGAATTAGGGGTCTGGCCGGCTATGTAAAGCCGCAATATGAAAAAGTCGCTCCGGCTGGTCTTGGGCTGCCGCTTCTTTGCTGTCTTCTTCTTCATGTTGGTGCTCGGTTTCTGGTCCAGATGGGCCAAACTTGCTACTTGGCTGCTGCGACTACACTGGCACCTTCGACGGTCGTGGCCGGCGGGTGATCCCTCAGCACGAGGCCCAATTCCAGGCCTCTCTCACTCACGATCAGCTCACGAGCTTCACGCGAATGTGCCATGCCGCGGGATTTCAAGACGTAAAGCTCACGCCTCGGTCGTCCATTGGGTTTGCTGTCCCGCAACACAATCCAGGTGTCCATGAGAGAGGAAACAGCCGCCGCAGTTCTCTCCTGGGGGTCTCCCGCGAATGTCAGATTCGTGAACATCGACGTGATCTGTTCCACCTTGAGGAAATCCACCAGGCGCACGAGCATCGATTTGATGTCATAACTGCCCGAGACCGAAACCAGGTTCGTGATTGGGTCGACGACCACGACGCTTGGCCGAAGCTGCGAGATCAGTCTGTGAATCACGGCCAGGTGTCCTTCCAGGCCGGTGCTGGTTGGCCGCATCGCGTTGAAGTGCAATAGGCCTTTCTTAACCCACCGCTCCAGGTTAAGGCCAACCGAGCGCATGTTGCGCAGAATCTGGCTGGGAGACTCCTCAAAAGTGAAATACAGGCATTGTTCGCCGCGGGCGCAGGCGGCGCTGGTGAAGTTTGCCGCCACGCTGGATTTCCCGGTTCCCGACGTGCCGGTCACCAGCACACTGCTTCCACGGAAAAATCCCTTACCTTCCATCATCTCGTCCAAAGTGGCAATTCCCGTGGAAATGCGGTCCGTGAGAGCTTTGTGAGTCAGTACGAGAGAGGTGATGGGCACCACCGAGATGCCCTCTTCACCGATCAGGAACGGATATTCATCGGTGCCGTGCGAAGTGCCTCGGTACTTGACGATTCGCAACCGCCGGGTGGAAATCTGTTCCGTTACCCGATGGTCCAGTGAGATCACGCAGTCGGCGATGTATTCTTCCAACCCGTGACGGGTTAACGTCTGAGTTCCGGCTTCCCCGGTAACAATTGCGGTAAGCTTTTGGTCTTCCAGCCAACGGAATAACCGGCGGAGTTCAGATCGCAATATTGCTGAGTCGGCTATTCCGGAGAAAAGTGCCTCGACGCTGTCCAGGACAACGCGCTTCGCTTTGATCGCTTTGACAGCGTGGGCCAAACGGATGAACAGGCCATCGAGGTTGTATTCTCCAGTCTCGGCGATCTGGCTCCGGTCAATGGCAACGTAGTCCACTAACAGCTTCTTGTGTTTGCTAAGCTCGTGCAAATCAAATCCCAGCGATGCGACATTGGCCGTCAACTTCTCCTCTGTTTCTTCGAAGTCGATGCATACGCCAGGCTCGCCGTATTCGACCGCGCCGTGCACCAGAAATTCCATTGCGAGTAAGCTCTTGCCGCATCCCGCTTTACCGCATACCAGCGTGACACGGCCTTTGGGCAGGCCTCCACGTGTGATTTCATCCAGTCCCTGGATTCCTGTCGGGGTCTTGGCGAGCGAGGTGCGGCCGGCTTTGGACTTTGCCTTGGCGCTTGGCATGGTAGGGCTCCTGAGATTCAGGCCGGTGTGGCTTGGGTGTAACTTCAGCCGTATCCTAGCACTACGAGTCCTTCTGTGCCAATGCTCATGCCCCGCGGTTCCCCGCACACGAACACCAGGCGGAAAAGACTTGCGAACAGCAAGTTGCTTATCGCTGTCTGCGCGCTTGGCCTATGGGATTGGGACGCGGAAGCTAGTTATGGAGAACTACACCAAGAAGTGAGCTATGGATCTGCAGCCCATTCCTGCTATAGGCAAGGAACCCTGATTCTCTGAACTTGTTCATAAAAAAGCTGACGCGCAACCGGGTTGTGCCTGCCATGTCGGCCAGAGTCTCCTGATTGACCTTGGGGATTACGGTCTCGGACGTGCCTTCCTTGCCGAAATGTGCAAGCAAAAGCAGAACCCGGGCTAGTCTCTTTTCGCAGGGGTCGAAGAGTTGGTCAACCAAAGCCTCATGATGTCGGATGTTCCGCGCCAGCAAATATGCGACGTATAGATCCGAGAGAGTGCGTTCCCGGTGAAGCGCAAGCGTCATTGCTTTCTTGTCAATCTGCAAAAGTTCGCAGTCTGCCAGTGCGGTTGCGGAGTCCATGCGCAAAGGCTGTCCAGCCAGGCCGCCGTCTCCGAAAAACTCTCCCTCGCTCAATATGTCCAGGGTCACTTCCTTGCCAAACTTTGATACGACGGTGAGTCGAACCTTGCCTTCCTGGATGTAGAAGACCGCTTCGGCCGCGTCTCCCTGCGCGAAAATTGCTTGTTCCTTAAGAAAGGTCACGACTTTCACACCCTTGCCGATTGTGGCAAGGATTCTCCGTGGGTCGTGATCGGGATTGTCTTTGGCGAACGTGGATGGCGGGATCATGACCCCTCCTGCGCGGGCCTAGACTACACTTATATCGCAAGGATGATCACCATAGATGTTCACTTTTACTCATGATTGACAAAGGATAGGGCTTTCCGTCAATCAAGGCCCCATTGCGGGTCTACAGAGACCTGCGGGGCCAGATCGGGGCGGCCAGTAGGTTCATGAGATTGCCCCGTGGGAGGCCTCGCCTATCGAGTTTCCAACAGCGTCCCGCGATGCCGGCATCGCCCGCGCTTCTGCCGCGGGTTTCAGGCTGGCCGTCTTGATATGGCTTGCAAGGCCGAATCTCTTAAGGAGGCGAATGCCATAGTAATTGACATCGATCTCATACCAGGCCAGCCCGTGACGGGCCGAAACCGGATTTGCATGATGGTTGTTGTGCCATCCTTCTCCACCGGTCAGGAGAGCTACCCAAAAATTGTTTCGCGAGTCGTCACTCGTGGCAAAACGCCTTGTACCCCACAGATGCGTGACGGAATTAACCATCCAGGTGACGTGAAATCCGATGGTTGCCGGTAGAACCGCGCCCCACAGAAGCCATGGCCAACCACCGAACGCGAACAGCGTAAGGCCAACAACGGTCAACGGAACCCAGTGATACTTATTCAGCCAGACATAGTAGCTATCGCGAGCGAGATCCGGCGCATACTGCTTGAGGGCTGCGGTTTGATTGCGAAGGGAGCCATTCACAATCCATCCCATATGGGACCACCACGTCCCGTCACGCGGCGAGTGTGGATCTCCCTCCTTATCGGTGTATTTGTGATGCATGCGGTGAACAGCGACCCAGTAGATGGGCCCGCCTTGAAGGGCAAGCGTCCCGCAGGTGGCAATGCAATACTCCAACCACCTTGGAGTGGAGTATCCGCGGTGCGTCAGCAGACGATGGTAGCCCATCCCTATCCCGACATTCTCCGCCAGAACCCACACCACTAGAAACGCAACAAGCGCCGACCATCGAAAATAGAAAAAAGCCGCCAGCGCGCCAAGATGAAAGCTCACAAGGGTAATCGCAAAGATCCAGTTGATCCCACTCCTCACCGCCAGAGAGTGAAGAGATGTCTCGTTTTTAAGAGCAATTGAGGTCGCCGGCGCGGATGGTCGACTAAGCGGAGGCTGAATCTGCATCACGATGATCCTCTGGATTCCCTGACTGCGCCCAGCGGCCAGGCGGCTTGTTTCGTCTTAGTTAACTTGCACTTATTGGCATTGCCCTGGCAATGGTGAAGGGGACACCACCGGGGATTAGAGACCCAGAAGCCAGAATCGCCGCTGCCGCCATTGATTGGCGCACTCGCGAATAGTTTCCGTGAGTAGCGAGATGAAAACTGTTCAGTTTTGCTCAAGAACTGCTAAGTGGGCAATTATTGAGAGAGTTCGTCGATGGTCGGTTTGCCCACACGGAACGGATCGCCCTGGCCAGGTTTTGTGTGCCGTGCATTAATTCCTCAATATCCAGCGCTTTACACCCTGGCTTCAGATGAGTCGGCATCAGCCCCCGCCGGCAGGGAATCGAGTGATAAAAGCTTGCTGCCGCTGCAGCCAAGGGGCTAAGCCCGCAGCTCCTTCTGATTTCCCCAAGGGATGTGTCATTTTGAACATCTTTCAGAAAGAAGGTTGTTCGATGATCGAAACCAAGCCGAGCGAAGCGGCTGGAAAGCGGTACAGAGCCCGGTGCACGTCGGATGAGATTCACATTCGAGTGCCCCTGATGATCGCAAGAGCAAAGGGGCCTTTGGCTTGCTTCGTTGCTCGTCTGACCTTGTAGCAGTTGGGTTTCAATCTTCATATCGCCTGAGGCCTGATCTAGCTACTCCTGGCCATAGCCTTGGTCGTACTCGTCATCGAGTTGCTCCGCAGATGGCGAGGGCGGATTGACGAAAGGCAGTACGAGTCCGGACATTAAGGAATTTTCCGTGCCGGGCATTTGGCGCCGTCCTCATGTATTGGGCGCGATTCCAACTAGACCATAGCGTCAGGAGAGTGCAATGTCCGCGTTTCACCTCGCAGCGAATCTGCAGCCGAGCACCATGATCCGGCACGAATCACAGCCTCCGGTATTCGGAAAACAATCGGCAAGATCCTCGCAAGCGATACCCCGCCGGGCGGTTCCAGTTCGGATAGCGGTTATCGGCAACCACCTTCCTCGGCAGTGTGGAATTGCGACCTTCACGACAGATTTGTGTGATGCAATCGCGGCTGAGTTCGGAGCCGCGGCTGTGTTCGTGGTAGCCGTGAACGATCCTCAATCGTCGTACGTTTACCCTGCGCGGGTACGATTCGAGATGACCGAAGCCGATATCCGGTCTTATCGGGCAGCCGCGAGCTTTCTTAACGGCGCCAATGTAGATCTGGTTTGCTTGCAGCACGAGTATGGGATCTATGGAGGCGAAGCTGGCAGTTATGTCCTGGAGTTGCTTAAGCACCTTAACATGCCGGTTGTGACAACTCTGCATACGGTACTTCGCGAGCCAGACGCCGGCCAGCGCTGGGTCATGCAACAAATCGCCGAGCGCTCGCATCGTATTATTGTGATGAGCGAGTACTCTTCACGCGTTCTGCAGAGTGTATTTGGAGTTCCGGGCGAAAAGATCGACCGGATTCCTCATGGCATCCCCAACTTGCCCTTTGTGGAGCCGGAGGTTTACAAGGATGCGCTCGCCATCGCGGAAAAGCTTGTATTGCTCACCTTCGGCCTGCTCTCTCCCAACAAGGGATTCGAGAGCGTGATTCGCGCGCTGCCGCGCATCCTCGCCAGCCACAAGGACGTTGTTTACGTCATCGCAGGCGCCACCCACCCACACGTCAGGGCCCGCGAGGGCGACCGATACCGGGATCAGTTGCAGGCCTTAGCCAGGGAACTCGGGGTTGAGCGACAGGTGATCTTCCACAACCGGTTCTTCAGCCCTCAGGAAATGGCCTCGCTGGTCGGGTCGGCCGACATTTACATTACGCCTTACTGCCACGAGGCACAGGCTGTATCGGGAACCTTGGCCTATGCCCTCGGCGCCGGAAAGGCGATCATCTCGACTCCATACTGGCACGCCGTGGAACTCCTGGACGATGGGCGCGGGGCGCTGGTTCCCTTTGAAGACCCAGCTGCCATCGCAGCCACGGCAACTGCGCTTTTGGACGATGTGGCAGCGCGCCAGGCGATGCGCAAACGCGCTTACCTCTACGCGCGTAACATGATCTGGAATCACGTAGCGCAGGCATACATGCAGGCCTTCGTACAAGCAAGGGTCAATCACATGCAACCTGCTCGCTTTGGGTTCCCAGTACGATCTGTCGAGCAGAGCAATGCAAGCCAAGTTGTAAATGTCTGATAAAGGGTGTGGATCTTAGTCCCCATCTGGAGGCATCGATGTATCCCCACTTATGCAAGTGAAGGTTACGCAATCGCCCTGCTGGCTACGAGGATGGCAGCCGTCCTTTGACGCAAGGGTCCGGCGGCGGCTGCGGGCTGGATCTGCAGCTAATCTCAAACCCGAGTGCTCTCACTTACCCGGACTAAGCGAAGGGGAGGAATCAAACTCGTCACCCCCAAAAGTGAGCAAAAAGGAACAGTGCTGTTGCGTGGGCTTTGATATTCTCCGACTAATTCCGTCTGGGAAGGTTTTCCGAACTCATGAATCTTAGACAAGTGGTGCTAGGGTCCCCGAGCAGAGGTGAAACCAATGGGGAAAAACCCAGACAAGACCGTTCTTCTGATCGAGAATGACCTCGAACAAGCTCGCCTAATTCGTGCAATGTTCGGCGATCAGAGCTCATACTCTTTCGCATTGACCCACGTGGCAAGTTTGGCGGACGCTGAGACCTACCTTGCAGGGCATCCAATTGACATTGTTTTGCTTGACCTGGGACTGTCCGATCCAGAGGGACTGGAGGCGGCCAGACGCGTGCGCGCAGTCGCGCCCCACGTCTGCGTGGTGCTGTTGTCCAGCCCGGACGACGAGCCGAAGGCAATTCAAGCCATTCATGAGGGCGCGCAAGACTATCTCATCAAGGGCCAGATCGAGCCGCAGAAACTCATGCGAGCCTTGGGCAATGCCGCTGAGCGCAACATCCACGAAGAGATCCTGACCAATGAAAAGGAACGAGCCCAGGCCACGCTCCATTGCATCGCCGACGCCCTGATCTGCACCGACATGTCAGGAAACATCACCTTCCTCAATCCCATCGCGAGCAGCATGACGGGCTGGCCGCTGACCGAGGCGGTCGGCCGGCACCTGACCGAGGCCTTCCGCATCGTTGACCCCGCCACGCGCAAGCCAATCCTGGATCCGATGGCGAAGGCGGCATCGGAAGACTTGACGGGGAAACTGCCGTTGGATTGTGTGCTCATCCACCGTGACGGTCGTGAAGTCTTCATTGAAGACTCCGTCGCCCCTATCCACGACCGTGAAGGGAAGGTCACTGGAGCGGTCATCGTTTTTCGCGACGTGAGTGCGGCGCGGGCGCAGTCAGAGCAGATGGCTCATTTGGCCGAACATGATTCTCTCACCGGCTTGCCCAATCGATTGCTTTTTAGCGATCGGCTTGGTCAGGCGATCTCCCTTGCACGCCGGCACGGAGGCCAGGCCGCTGTCCTCTTTCTGGATTTGGATGGCTTCAAAAAGGTCAACGACTCCCTGGGGCATGCGGCTGGCGACAAGCTTCTCCAATCTGTCGCAAAACGCTTGCTAAGCTGTTTACGCGCCCCTGACACGGTCAGCAGGCACGGTGGCGATGAGTTCGCACTGCTCCTGCAAGATGTACATCGGCCTGAAGATGCCGCTGCTACGGCAAGAAGAGTGCTAAGAGCGCTTGACGAAGTTCATTCCGTCGACGGCCACCAGCTTCACGTCACCGCAAGCATCGGAATGAGCGTCTACCCCGGCGACGGCATGGATGTGGAGACGCTCATCAAGAATGCAGACACCGCAATGTATCAGGCCAAGAAGAACGGGTGCCAGGGCTGTCAGTTCTACAGTCCAGAGTTGAAAGTCTGCACATTTGAGAGCCAGTTCACCGTGGAGGATCTGCGGTGCGCCCTGGAGCGGAACGAATTGACGTTGCACTACCAGCCCAAATTCGACCTGAAGACAGGAACCATCACCGGGGCTGAAGCGCTATCGCGCTGGAACCATCCCACGCGCGGAATTGTCCCTCCGGGGGAGTTCATTCCCTTCGCAGAGGAATCCGGCCTGATGCTGCCCATCGGCGACTGGGTCTTCGCTGAAGCGTGCACCCAAGCCCGAGCCTGGGCGGATGCAAGTAGGTCCGCAAAGACGATGGACGTCAACGTCTCGGGTGCGCAGTTCCAGAGCGGGGGTTTCCTGGAGGGGCTTTTCGCAGTTCTCAGCAAAACTGGCCTAGATCCCGCGCTCCTGGAGCTGGACGTGACCGAGAGCGTTTTGATGAACGATCCCGAGCGGACAGTATTCATCCTCAAGACCCTCAGGGATCGGGGGGTGCAGGTGTCCGTCGATAATTTCGGCATGGGCGCCTCCAGTCTGAGCAGTATGCAGAAACTACCCCTCAATGCCCTCAAGATCGACCGTTCGATAGTCCGTCAGATCACCACCGTTCCAGGTGGAATGGCCACTGTCAAGACAGTCATAGACATGGGCCGGAGCCTTCACCTCCGGGTGATTGCTGAGGGAGTTGAAACGGCTGCAGATCTGGAGTTTCTGTGGGAATACGATTGCGATGAAGCCCAGGGGAACTTTTTCAGCCGGCCCGTTCCGCCGGATCAGTTGACCAAGCTGTTCCAACCAAACTGAGCCTGCGCGATGGGCCAGCCACATTGAAATGGCGATCGTAGCCAGCGAGACTGACCTCTCCCGCTCCGATGCCCGGGCGCAGTGTCGCCGGTGAAAATGCAATGGCAGCGTTGCTGCACTACCTGCCTCTGTCCCCCGACTGCTCCTTCATATTTGTGGAGAAACTGCCTTGATTGAGGCATGGGCGATGGCGGTTAAGCCACAAAGCTCAAACCTGGCATCCGCCGTGGCTCAGTGACGAGCTTTGAGCCAAATTACAATTCACACTCGCCCGAGGACGTCGGCTCGACTTGAGCTAAACGGCACAGTATTATCATCTGTCTGGACTGAAACTCTTGGTCATTCGGAAGCAGTTGTTGAATTGTCTCCGCGACAAACTGCCTTGTGCGCGGGTGCGAGGGTGCGCAGAGGCGCCCATCTTCGCACTAGCCAAACATCAAAAGACTTAAGACGATTCAGAACAAGTAACTCAGATGGCGGTCAAAAGAAGGATGACAGCAACTGATTCGAATCACGTGGTGGAAAAGGTAGCCAAGGATGGCAACCTGAACGCCGTCGTCCCCCCAGGGACTCCGCCTCCCCCGGACGCGTCTCCGATTGCTGCAAAGGCAAAGGAACATAACATCCGCGTTTCACCCGCTGTCCTCGATGCGGCCGCTAAGGAAGGCGATGATCTGCTTCAGTTGTTGCGCACGGCTCCCGGGGGCCTGACTCAAGCTGAGGCCGAAGAGCGAGCGCGCACGTCGGGTCCGAATGAGGTTGCGCAAGAACGGCGGCGCGGCTGGTTTATTCGCCTCTTGATCATCCTCCGTAACCCGCTGGTCATTCTGCTGGCAACTCTCTCGTCGATTTCGTTTGCCACGGGTGATGCGCGCGCAGGAAGCGTAATGGCCGGCATGGTCGTGCTCAGCGCGGCGCTTCGATTTTTGCAGGAAGCCCGTGCAGACGCTGCGGCGGCGAAGCTCAAAGCCATGATCCACGTGACCGCTACGGTGGTTCGGGGCGGGAAGGCCCAGGAGCTTCCTCTTCGTGACCTGGTCCCGGGGGACATCATCAATCTCTCCGCCGGCGACATGATTCCGGGTGACATGCGGGTGATCTCTGCAAAGGACCTATTCGTCAGCCAGGGAACGCTGACCGGGGAGTCGCTTCCAGTAGAGAAGTTTCACGACGCCGACCCCAAGGCTGCCAATTCGCCGGCGGAACTCAAGAATATATGTTTCATGGGCACGAGCGTTCAAAGCGGTACGGCGACCGCGGTCGTAGTCGTGACGGGAGTCCACACGTATCTCGGCACAATGGCCAGTTCCATCACGGAGGAGGAACCGCCGACAAGTTTCGACCAGGGCCTCAGCCGTTTCACGTGGCTCATGATCCAGCTTATGGCCGTCATGGTGCCCCTAGTCTTCCTGATCAACGGCTTCACCAAGCACGAGTGGAAGAGCGCCTTTTTCTTTGCCATGGCAGTGGCCGTGGGACTGACTCCGGAGATGCTGCCCATGATCGTTTCCGTCTGCCTCTCCAAGGGCGCGCTTGCCATGAGCCGTAAGAAGGTGATTGTCAAGCGTCTCAACGCCATCCAGAACTTCGGTGGTATGGACGTGTTATGCACCGACAAGACCGGCACGCTCACCGAAGATCGGGTCATCCTTCAGCGCCACTGCAATGTCGCCGGACGCGAAACGGATGAAGTGCTCATGGATGGCTACCTCATCAGCCACTTCCAGACGGGCCTCAAGAACCTGCTTGACACGGCGATTCTGAACAGTTCGGATTTTCATGGGCAAGCCCTGGTCGAGAAGTACAAGAAGCTGGACGAGATACCTTTCGACTTTACGCGACGCATGATGTCGGTACTCGTCGAGAGTCCTGAAGGCAAGGCGATCCTCCTGACCAAGGGCGCTCCGGAAGAGATTTTCCATCAGTGTTCCCATTTCGAGTTGGATGGGAAGGTGTCGCCCATGGACCCTGCCCTGATCAAAGGGCTGAAGGACGAGTATGCGAGCCTTAGCGATGATGGATTCCGGGTTTTGGCGGTAGCAATCAAAGAGCTGCCGGGGAAAAAGACCTGCTCCAGGGACGATGAACGCGATCTCGTGCTGAAAGGGTATGTCGCATTTCTGGACCCGCCCAAACGTACCGCCGCGGGCGCAATCGAAGCACTGCACAAACATGGTGTGGTGGTAAAGATCCTCACCGGCGACAACGACCTGATAAGCCGCAAAGTGTGCAGGGACGTGGGGCTCCTCGCCGACCCGATGCTGCTGGGCGATGATGTGGAGAAAATGTCCGACGCGGAACTGGCCGAGGCTGCGGAAAAGACAACTCTCTTTGCCCGCCTCTCTCCCGCCCACAAACAGCGAATCGTTCGCGTCCTGCGCGGCAAGGGGCACGTCGTGGGATTCATGGGAGACGGAATCAACGATTCTCCCGCGTTGCGCGCCGCGGACATTGGCATCTCAGTGGATACAGCGGCCGACATCGCCAAGGAGTCGGCGGATCTGATCCTGCTGGAGAAGGATCTCATGGTTCTGGACGGGGGCGTCATCGGGGGCCGGAAGGTCTTCGCCAACATTATCAAGTACATCCGGATGGGCGCCAGTTCCAACTTTGGAAATATGTTCAGCGTGTTGGGAGCGAGCGCCTTTCTCCCCTTTCTTCCCATGGCCCCAATTCAGATTTTGACAAACAACATGCTTTACGACTTTTCTCAGGTGCCGATTCCCAACGACGCGGTGGACGAAGAACAAGTGGCGCTGCCGCGGCCCTGGAAAATCGGAGAGATCAGGCGATTTATTCTTTGCATAGGACCCATCAGCTCGATCTTCGACTACTCCACCTTCTTCGTCATGCTCTATCTCTTCAAATGCTGGAACCCGTCAAGCGCTCCGCTATTTCAGACGGGCTGGTTCGTGGAGTCGCTGATGACGCAGACACTCATCATCCACATCATTCGCACCAATAAGATCCCTTTCCTGCAAAGCCGTGCGAGCTGGTCTCTGATCCTCACAACACTGGCCATCATGGCCTTTGGAGCGTGGCTTCCTTACTCTCCACTGGCCTCTTCGCTGGGCCTCGTACACCTGCCGGGGCTTTACTGGCCCATCCTGCTTCTCACGCTTCTTGCCTACTCGGGCCTTACGCAATCGGTGAAAGTCTGGTTGCTGTGGAGGAAATGGATCTAGACCAGCCTGAGTTGTCTTGTGGCCTTGGCCAGCTGGCTGAAATCCGAGGGGCAGTGCTGGAACAAGTGCGTGTTTCCTGATTTCCAGTTTTTTCTGGGCCCATCACATACCAGTTTGTCTTATCCGCAGTGGTACAGAATTTGCCGGGCGCTCCGTCGCGGAAGGACGCAAACCGGACGGAACCGGAGCGCCGTCGAAGGCTACAATGAGATAACCGCGCGACACGAATGCCATGGGCAGGCGCCAACCTTCCGCGAAAAGCAACGGATCGCTCGTTGAGCAGGCATTGCGCGCGTTTTCCTCGCGAAATCCCAATCTGGCCGCAGCGCTGAAGTTTCTCTTCACCAACGCAGCGGAGAGCCTGTCGTTTCAGGATTTGCGAATTCAACCTCTGGTTGCGGCGCATCGCAATGCCTTCGGCGAGGAGCCGCTCTTTTTGCCCCGGGAACGATTCGGAGGCACCCAGGACCTTGCGATGGTTCCCCTGATCCGCACGGTTGTGGATGAGACTCTTCGCGCCTTTGCTTCTACGAGCCCGCATCTTCTGGAGCAGGTAGGGAAGACGCCGATTTCTCCCTACGGAAGCATGGGCCTGAGCGTCAGCCGTTGGGGGTATGTGGATTGGGACTACATACGCGACCTGGATTGGCGGGTCTTTTTGCCCGCGGAGATCGGTCATCTTTCCGGATTCAAGTCGCAAATGGAGCGGAACCTGAGGGAGGAGCTTCACAAATACGAGCTGTATCCGGTGTTGTTTGGGAAGGATGCGGAAGGACAGCCCCAGGTGCAACTGCGCGACAAGACGACGGAGGAGGTGCACGGGTTTCATTTCTACCTGATCGCGATGCAGCCCGGGTTTGCGAGGGGAAATATTCATCTCGATGGCGGCTACTCTCCGCACTTCGCGTATTTTCCCGAGGGCTCGCTGGATGAGCACCTGGAATCGGCCAAGCTGCTGTGGTCCGACGTGATCGTGCAACTGCGCAAAGACTACATCCAGATGTTCGACCAACTGAGCTTCAACACTTTCGGCGAGAATACGGGAAAAGACCGTCTCTACAAGACACACGGCTGGTACCTGCACAAAGCGTTCAAGTGGTATGCCGCGCTGGCGCGCGCGCGAGGGCTCTCTTCGCTTGAGGAAGACCTGATGTATCAATATGAGCACTTTCAGGGATCGGAGGCGGAGCTTTCGTATCTGGCGAGATATCGATACTACGCGCGCATGTCTCCCAGCCGGCCGCGCATCGATGATGTAGACCGCGATCTGGCCCGTGCCGCGAGTATTGTTTACGCCCGTGCGCGGAACGCAGGTGATCCACGGGTGGGGCACGAGATCGACGCAGACGGCACGGAGATCATCCTTTTGGAGACGGTGCCCGAGAGTTTTGCGGCGGCGGCGCGCAAGCTGCTGAAGCAGGCGGTGTCGTCTTTGCCCGATCCGCCGGAGCGCGCGCAAATTGCGGGGCCGATCCGGTTTGCGGACAATCTCGCCGAGCCTGCCGTTGTGAATCTCGACGGCGGGGGGCAGACTGTGTTGATACCGGCCGAGTGGTCGATGGTCTTTTGCGAATCGTATGTCCGCCAGGTGATGAAGAAGGCCGCGGAAGGGAAGCGGACGCTTGCAGAGAAGGACATCCGGCCGGCACTCGCGGTCCTGCTGGCGTCGCTGGTGCGGCCGGCGATCGCGCGCGAGCAGGCGGCTACTGAAACGCCTGGCTTAAGCTCATGGGTTTGAGCCCGGAGAGAAATCTCTGCGCTTCGGTAATGAGGGCACTTTGCGTTGAGGATTCGGGCGCGCCGGAATGCAGCTTGTCGATGCGAATCATGATGGGAACAGCGTGCTCGGCTGAGCCGGTGAGCGAGCTGATCCCGGGCTTGAGGACGACGATTCCGATGCGGCCGTTGGGCGCGGCTTGCTGTGCCTCGGAGCATGATCCGGGCGTGCATGCGACGCTGACGACGATGCTGTCGGTGACGCCGTCGTTGTAGAAGCCGGTGCTGAGATTGAGAGTGTTGCCCTGCGCGGTGACGAAGGGCAGCGTGGCGAGGCGATCGGGTTCGAGGCCCCGCGCGAGCCAGCACGAATTTGCGTCGTGGAAGTAGACATCGGGCGCGACCCAGACGGCGAGGATAATTTCATCCGCTCCGGGGGCCGAGTAGGCGCCGGCTTCGACGAGCGTCTTGCCCGCGGTTTGCTCGTACCAGTCGCGCGTGAGCGTGAATTCGCCGATCTGCTTGGGCATGCGGTCGGCGAGCGACGTGGGCGCGGGGGGAACGCCTTGCCTGGCGCGGAGGGGCGAGGAAGGCAGCGCGAGCACGAGAATCAGCACGAGAGCAAACGCCGCGCAGCGGGTGACGAGGGTTCGGGAGTGCGGCGCGGGCTTGGGGTTGGCCGGCGGGGGCGGCGCGGCGGGCGGAGTTTTTTCCCTGATGCGCGCGAGGCGGAGAAAGGCGAGGATCGCGAAAAGAAAGAGGCAGGAGCCGATGGCGTAGTCCGCACGTTTGGCGCCGCCTTCGAGCATAGGATGGCCGAGCGCGATGCGGTAATAGACGACGAGGAAGCAGAGGCGGATGAAGTTGAAGAGGTAACCGAGCAAGACGCCGCCGACCACGTACGCCGCCCAGCGACGAAACGAGACGCGCTTGACGTAACCGAGCACAAGCGCCACGTAGCCCATGGCGACGGCGCCGCGAATGCCGTCGCAGCCGGGCGCGATGAACATGCCGAAGTCCGGCGCGAACATGAGCTGAAGCTGCGGTGTGGTGGGCGCGAAGTGAATGAGCGCGGCAAACGAACGCGCGACGTGCGCGGAGATGTTCTGGAGGGGAATATCGATCATGCTGCTCGAGAGGATTGGCACCGGCTGCGATAGCAGAAGCAAGCCGAGAGGGAACCAGGCCTTGCGCCAAACGTGTGTTCCGGCAAACAAAAGGACAACTCCGCTTGCGTAAAGGTAGACGGGCAGTGAGAGCGGGATGAGGGAAACGAGCGCTCCGCGGGCGGTGATGAAGACTTCAGCGCTCGCGTGAAGCATGCTGATGAGCCAGGCAAGTGCGATCACGGGCATGCCCCACCATGCGCCGCGCAGCTCCCAGCGGTACTGGCGCCAAACGAGAAGGGTGAGCGCGATGCTCGCCGGCGGGATGAGCATGCCGATAGAGCGCAGTGGATCGGTGGTCCAGCATCTCCAGAGCAGAGCGAGCTCATGGCTGATACCGAGGCAGCCGGCCGCGGCGAGAATGGCGATGACGCACCAGACGAGAGGCGACGGCGCAGAGGGGCGGGCGGAGGCCAAGTCCGGCTTTGCTTCGGCGGTATGCGGCGCGAGTTCCAACTCTTCCGGCATGGACAGAGAGTGTCCTCAGTTTGATATCATCGCATCTTGCGGGGCCGAACACTCGAACCCCTGAATTCGTGCATTCCCAGGTCTCAAAGTCGAGACCTGGAGCACCCACGTTTCGTGGGCCGACTCGGCAATCACGCAGTTGCGGCGCTACGGCGATTGCGGCGGACCGGCCATAGGCGTTTTTACCGGCGCCGCGACCCCGATGAACTGCGTGAGCGTGTTCTTGTCGGAATTCGACAACCAGATGCTTCCGCTTGCATCGATGGCGAGCGAGTAAGGCCCGAGCAGGGAAGCGTCGACACCGAATCCGGTTGACGGCGACAAGAACATGCCCGGCGCCGCGCCGGTTGCGCTGCCGATTTCAGAGAGCGAATTTCCCTGGTAACTCGCCACCCATACTGTTCCGGCGCCATCGACTGCAATTGCTTGCGGGCGCAGCACGCCTCCGCCTTTTGCGGCGTCAAGCTCAAGCGTTCCGCAGGTGTCGACCTCGCTGATGCTGTTGCCGTAGTAGTTCGCGATCCAGACGTTGCCGCTCTGATCGGTGGCGATGCCTGAAGCTCCATCGCAGTCGCAGTCGAACTTGGCGACGGCGGACCCATCGGCCGAGATTTCAGTGACAGGGAGCAGGCCGCCCTGATTGGCGATCCACGCGTTGTGGCGGGAGTCGACGGCTACGGCGACAGGGAATGCGAGCGATGTGCCGCCCCAGCCGGCGGAACCGGAGAGCGGCGAGCCGGAATTCGAGAGCAACGTGACCTTCGAGTCGCCGTAATCAGCGATCCACATGTTGCCGTTCGTGTCGGATGCAACGGCGATGGGAAAGTTGATGCCTCCTCCGTTGAGTCCGGTGGCGAGCGGCTGGCCGGCGGAGTTCAGCTCGGTCATGTTGCCGGCGCCGCCGTTGAGAGTGGTCTGCTCATTGGCGATCCAGACGTTGCCCTGCGGGTCGAGCGCCATACCGTAGGACTCGTTGATGCCGGAGCCAGTGATCCCGGAAGGGAAGATCGCGGCGCCGCCTGGAGAGAATTCCGAGACGGTGTTGAAGTAGCTCGAAACCCAGACGTTGCCGGACGCGGCGACGCCGAGCGATGCGGGTATGTTCATGCCTCCGCCGGAGACGGTGTTGTGAAGCATCCAGTCGGGCGGAGCGGCGGAGAGTGCAGGCGAAAACACGGCGTTGGCCGCGGCGAGCGTGTAAATTGCCGCAACGTTGTTGCCGGGCGCGAGCGCGATGTTGAGCGCGGCGTCGAGCGTGTTGGCCGGGACGGTGTTGCCTGCGGTGGCGGCGCTGAAAAGCGGCGCGCAGGAGGCTCCTCCGGCGGAGCTGGTGCAGGAGGCGAGGGCGTTGGCCAGCGTGTTCAGCTTTGCCGTGGGGACGGCGAGCGTTGAGGGAAGGCTAGCTCCCGGCGATGTGCCCGTAGCCGGATTGGCAAGGCCGCTCGCGTTGAGGAACGCGTTATCGAGGCCTGTTGTGTTGGTACAACTGGCGCCCACGTTACCGCCGGCTGACATGAATGGAGCGAGCGCCCAAACCGAGGCAGCTGTGGTGACTTCATTGAGGACGACGGAACTGCCGGAGGCAATGTTGCCGCAGGGGCCGAGAGCGGTCATGAGCCAAAGACCGGTATTGGCCGCAGCGCCGCCGGGCTGGCCGCCCTTCGAAAACAGATAGAGAGGCGTCTGCGCCGAAGGACAGGTGTATCCGGAGGGAACAGTGAAGCTGCCGTCGGAGGCAGTGGCGAGCGCGGCTGCCAGAAGCGCAGAAGGCGCAGATCCGTTGCCTGTGTTGCCCGCGGCGAAAAGCTGGACGCTGGCTGCTTGAACGGGTTTGGAGGCGGCAAGAACCTTGCCGGTGAAGGAGGCGCCCGCGACCGGCATTCTGGAAGGGCAGGAGGCAGGCGTTGAGGAGCTTTTGCTGACTGTGCAACCGCCGCCCGTTCCGCCTCCGCCGCCTGAAGTGGACAGGCTGCCGCCGCAGCCGGCGATTGCAGCCACACATGCAGAAACCGAAAGCCGGCGAAGAAATCGGGGAAGCTTCACGGTCTTATTCCCCATCGTAAGGACCAGAGGAAGCGGATCGCCAGCCGGCGCTTACCGCTTGCGGCTGCGCGCTGCCCGCACACTCGCCACAAGCGCGCCTGCGCCACCTACCAGAGCCAGCACGATGGTTGGGTCTTCAGGCGAATCGTCGCACCCGGTCTGCGCGCGCAGCGGAAGAGCAAGAGCGCCCAGCATCAAAACCAGAAGAAGAGCGTAACGGCGAGTCATTCGAGCTCCTTCCCTTCAACCATAAGATGTCAGCGCAAATCCGGGTAGAGACGTGGAGCGAACCCAACGGCAATTGCCCTTAGGATACACGGAAAATCTCTCCCGTTGGCCATTCCCCCAAAGGGTGACACCACCACGGTAACCGGTGGTTCGGGAGCTCCAAGGAAGACCGGCTGGAACTGCATGCGTTAGCTTACCGGGCGGTGATCGAAGCGGTCGCGAATGGCAAAGAAGGCTTCCTTGGGCCGATAGTCGCGATCGAAGGGAAGCGATCGCTGGGGGCGATTCGGCTGCTTGCGATGGTGCGTCGGGCCGTTATTGAGCCATGTGAAGCGATCGCTCAGGTCCCAGGTGAGGACGAACTTGACGGCCGGATTCGCAAGGGCGACGCGGAGATAGTCGGTGTAAGTTTGCTCAATGATGGCGTCGCGCTTGACGGGGTCGTCCGAAACAATGTCGTCCTCGTTCACATCCATCTCGGTGAGGTAGACCTCGAGGCCCATCTGGCGGATGGCCTCGATATAGTCGGCCAGGCCTTTGCCGAAGTTGTCGGGCTGGGCGGCTTTTACGTGGCTCTGGATGCCCACGGCATCGAACGGCACACCGCGCTTCTGCATGCCGCGCAGCAGCTCGAGGATGAGGCGGCGGCGCTCGCCGTTGTTGTCGTTGTCGTACTCAACGCCATAGTCGTTGTAGGTCAGCCGGGCATGCGGATCGGCTGCGCGCGCGGTGCGGAAAGCAAGATCGATGTAGTCCGGCCCGATTTGCTCGTACCAGAAGGACTTGCGCAGCCCGCCGGACTCGCCGTCGCTGGGAAGAATGGCCTCGTTGACGACGTCCCATGATTGCATCTGGCCCGCATAATGCTTACATACCGTGGTGATGTGGTCGATGAAGAACTGCTGCGTGTTGGGGCGATTCTCCGGGGTCTGGATCCATTGGGGAACGGACTCGTGCCAGCAGAGCGTGTGGCCGCGCATGAGCATGTGATTCCGTTGCGCGAAGGCCAACAGGAAGTCGGGGCGGGAGAAGTCGTACTTGTCGGGTGCAGGTCGCAGCGCGATCCACTTCAGCTCGCCGGTAGGAACGACAATGCCGCATTGCTCGCCGATCAATTCCGCGAAGTCGGCGTCGTCCTGGACATTATGAATGATGACTGCTGAGCCGAAAATGAGCCCGTGGCGGCGCGCATGCGCCCGGAGCGAACGCGAGCCCGATACGTCGTGGAATGAAGCGGGCAGGGAGTGCGGGCCGGCGGCGGGATGTGCGCAGCCTGCAATGAGCGATGCGACGGAGCCCGCCGCGGCAATGGCGGCTCCGGCCCTGGCTCCTTCAGCGATGAATTCTCGCCGTGTATGCATGACGAATCCTTAATCCCCTTGCAGGTGCTTTGCAATAAGCCGCCGTGCTCACCAGGGGTTTGGGCCAAGCGGCTGATAGTGGACCCAGTCGAAGTCGACGGCTCCCGGATTGGCGGCCTGCGTGGTGTATGCGAAGAGAGCTGGCCGCGAACCCTTCCACCAGCTGAACCGGATGGGCGTGGACGACCCAAGCTGGCGGAAGGTCTTGCCGTCATCGAGACTATAGGAGTAGAGCACCAGATCGCCATCGACGCGCACGCGAAGCTGAATGATCGATTGCGAGAGTACCGGCCCGGGTGTGCGCTCCTGAAGATGGAAGAAACTCAATCGCCGCACGAGGCCCCGCTGTTCGACTTCGAGGCCGCTGGCCGATTTTTCAAACATGGTCAGGCCGGCATGCACACCGGGCTTGATCCCCGACAGGTCCATGCGGACGGTGAATTCGAAGGCATTGTCCTGCATGCACTGGGTAAGCGTATCCCGCGCTGCGAGCAGGCCATCAGCCTGCATGGGGATGAGACGGAGGTAGCCGGGCCGGGCGCTCAACGACCAATGAGCATCGTCGGGATTGTGATTCCATTCCCACTGCGGCCCGAGCCTGCTGTCGGTAAAATCGTCGGAAGTTTGCGGCCTCTGGCGTGAGGGCTCACTGGAGTTATCCGGAATGGGGCCCGAGGGCGTCGGCTGTCCAGTCGCGGTGCCATCGGGATCGGCGCCGATCACCGGCCAGTCGTCGCTCCAGCGCACCGGTTCCAGGTGAACGATGCGCCCATGAGCGCCGTCCGCCTGGAAATGGACGAACCATCCCTGGCCGTCCGGCGTTTCCACATACCCTCCCTGGTGCGGGCCGTTGATATTCGTCGAGCCCTGCGCGAGAACGACGCGATGCTCGTAGGGGCCGTAGATTTGCCGCGAGCGCAAGACCACCTGCGAGCCACCGCCCACGCCGCCGATGGGAGCAAAGATGTAGTAGAAGCCGTCGCGCTTGTAGAGTTTCGGTCCTTCAAGAACCGGCAGGTGTTCGGGGTCCTGGACAATAATCTTGCCTTCATCGAGCACTTTCCGGCCATTGGGCGACATGCGGTGCAGGATGAGCGGTCCGGCGCCGGTCATGGAGTGGATCAGGTAGGCCTTGCCGTCGTCATCCCAGAAGGGGCATGGGTCCTCAAGTCCCGCCTGCGCAATTACGACCGCGGGTGCGCTCCACGGTCCGGTGATCTTTCTTGCCGTCGAGACGAAGATGCCCTCGCTCGGAGTAGGGAAGTAAACGTAGAAGATGCCATCGTGTTTTCTGATGGACGGCGCCCACACGCCTTTGCCGTAGCGATTGCCGCCGACCAGGTTGTAGCGCGGATCCATATTGAGACGTTCGACCACGTGGCCGATGATGGTCCAGTGGACGAGGTCGCCCGATTGGAGAATGGGGATGCCGGGCACGAAATGAAAGGTGGAGGCAACCAGGTAGTAATTCAGGCCGTCGCGAATGATGTCGGGATCAGAGTAATCGGCGAAAAGAATGGGATTGTGGTAGACCGCTCTGAGTCCGAGCGGCGGAAGCTTCTCCGGCGGGTCGGCAGCTTGTGCCGTCGGCTGCGGCGCCTGTGCCTGCGTGGCTGCGGCGGCCGCCAAAAGACAGATCGTCAGCAGCGATTTCCGCGACCGGCCTGCTTCGCATCCTGCTGTCTCAATCATCGAGTGGCCTTCGCAATCTGCGCCCATTACTTTCTGAGATAAAAGCGGCTTCCTATGGCAAAACCAGAGTCGTTGTGTCCTCGTGATTTTTCAGCAAGGTTGTCGCTCCCTGGTGGTCGCGCCGACTCAGGTGTCGTGGTTCCGGGATACGGTAACCCTGGTTTTGCGAATCGGCCGCTGGCCTCGGCACTCGACCAGTGACAAACTGCGGCAACGATCGAATTTTCCGTGCTTCAAAATTCGAGAGTACGCAATAAGGCAGGGAATGCGGCGCGAACCGCACTCCCCGCCCAGGTTTAGAACTGCAGCTTTAACGACAACTGGGCAATGCGCGGGTCGTTCTGCGGAGCCGTGCCGGACCAGTTCTGCGGGCTGCTGTTGGTGATCTTTCCAAAGGTGGACGCGCCTGAAGTGGTTCCGGGGTCGCCCAGGTTCGCGTGGTTCATCAGGTTGAAGTACTCGGCGCGGAACGTCAGGCCCGTCCGCTCCGTGAAGGCGAACTTGCGCGCCAGGCTGGCGTCCCAGTCTATGTAGTGAGGTCCGACGAACGAGCCCTTGACTACGTTTCCGAAGCCGCCCGAAGTGGGGTTCGAGAAGCTGGCCTGGTTCATCCACGATTTGCAATTCGCTGCACCCACGGCGCAGGCGGTGCTGCCATAAGCGCCGCTGCCTGAGTACACGGCGCGATCGCGGTTCTGACCAGATCCGTCGATGTTGCTTCCACTCGAGAAGATGGTCAGCGGATCGCCGCTCCGGTACTGGAGGAGTCCGGTGGTCGACCAGTCGTTCAAGATGTAGCGAGCCGCGGCGGGTCCATCCTTGAGGAACTTCGGGATCGTGTACACATACGACATGGCGACCACGTTGCGGTGATCGAAATCCGCAGGTCCGTGGTCGAGTTGTTTGAAGTTCGATGCGTAGATGGGATAACCGAAGGAGTTGTTGTTGCCGATGGACGTCGCCGCCTGGTTCCACGGCATGTTCGTTAGCGTCTTCGACCAGGTGTAGTTGAAGAGCAGGTTCAGGCCATACCGCACGCGCTGCTCAGCCGAGACCTGCAGCGAGTTGTAGCTGGTGTTGCCGCCCGTGTTGGCCGCGGTGATGGTGCCCGGATAGCAACTGTTGTTCGCCGAGCAGCCCGGTTGATTAAACTTGCGTATCCCGGTTATTGCGGGGGTCACCGGGTTCAGCTCGAGGTCCTGCCACTGATGGCTGCCGTGAGTGCCAACATAGGCAGCACGGAATGAGGCGCTGCCCGTGAGTTGTTGCTCAACGGCCAGATCCCAGGCGTAAAAGAGCGGGTCCTGGAAGCCCTTGTACGGGTCGTAGGTGAGCCAGCTCTGGTTGGGATTGATCGCCGTTGACGAAGGAGGAGGCTGTGGTGCCGGGAAAGGATTTGTGGTTCCGTAGCTCGTGTAAGGATTGGCAACGTTCATGGAGATCGAGGCGCTCGAGTTCAGGGCCACCGCTGTAACGAACGGCACGCCGTTCGAGTAAATATTGAACAACGTGCTGTTGATGCGGCTGTCGAAGAACATACCCGCCCCGCCGCGCAGGCTCGTCTTGCCATTGCCGAACACGTCGTCGGCAAAGCCCAGTCGGGGCATGAAGTGGTTGTAAGCCGAGGCGACTCCATTGGGGTTGAAGCCTTGATCGCCCGCGAACAACAGTCCGGCGGGCGCATTGGGATACTTGGTCGAGTGCGTGCCGGCGGCCCAGAGCGTGGGGAAGAAGCTACCCATGCGGCCTTGCATTTCGTGCCATGGAATGAACGGTTCGTAACGCACGCCGAAATTGAGCGTCAGGTTGCGCGTCGCTTTCCAACTGTCCTGAACGTACGCTCCCTGGAATTTGCCACGGGTATTGAAGAACTGGCCCGACGCCTGGTTGAACTGGTAGAGATACCCGAACATCAAACTGGCGATGGCGTCGCCGGAGATGTTGGAGTTGAACGTGAACTGGCCGGGCTGCTGGAAGAGGTTGTTGATGTCGATCTTCGAGACCTCTCCATGGTAGCCGGCATCGATGTTGTGCCTGCCAAGCAGGAAGTGAATATCGTCAGTTAGCGTGTAGTTGGCGCGGCGGAAGAACGCCTGCGGGTTGTCGCCGATGTTGAAGAAGCCCGAAACCTGGAACTGGTTAATCTGCTTGAACGCAGGCTGCCAGATGTTCACGCCCAGGTCGACAACGTTGATGGAACTGGTGGTCGGGCCGCGGGAGTCGTTGCCTTGCTGATAGCTGAAGATGAGGTTGTTCACGACACGGTCGTTGAAGGTGTGCGTCCACGAGAACAGGCCATTGTAGTAGTGGTATGCGGCTCCGTCGGCGTAGGTAAGCAGGTCTTTGAGATCGAGCACGCTCTGTAGCACGTAAGCGTCGGAGAAGTAGCGCAGCGTCAATCTGTCTTTGGGTATCAACTCATCGTCCGCGCGGGCCGTGATCTCGGCCTGGCGGTAGAAGTTGGGCTTGACGACGGCTCCTGGGTTGCCGGTCGTGGTCAGCGCCGGGAGATATTTCAGCGCGTTGACCGCCACCGGGCTGATGGCGGAGCTGCTCCAGACGTTTGAGGTGCCGGCCCCGCAGCTGATCGTGGGGGCGAGGATCGCAGACGGCATGAGCGGATCGTTCACGCAATCGGTAAAGACGAGATTGTTGGTTCCCGGTGCGCCACCTGACGAGTTCGCACCCGCCTGCGCAATCGTCGGCAGGAAAGTGGAGCTGGAAATGTTCGCGGCTCCATGGTTGATCGTTCTCTGATATCCAAAGAAGCCGAAGGCCTTGTTGGTGTGGAAGAGGTGCGGAATCTCCAGCGGGCCGCCCACTGTTCCGCCGAACTGGTTGCGCTTGAGCGGGTCGACGGTCTTTTTGCCGGTCCCGGCGCTGTAGGTGTACCACGGCGCGGCGTTAAGCGCGCGGTTGCGGATGTACTCAAACAGATTGCCGTGCCACCGGTTGGTGCCGCTCTTGGTGATGATGTTCACCACGCCGCCGGCGTTCTGGCCGTACTGCGCAGCGTAGTTGTTGGTCTCAATACTGAATTCCTGAGTGGAATCGGGCATGGGGAAGGGCATGTTCACGTTGGTGTACTCGTCAACATTGTTACCGCCGTCAAGCATGTAATTGGTCTGCCCGACAAACGTGCCATTGGCGGAAATGGCAACGACCATGGGGAAGGTCTTAGTATTTCCCTGGTCGGCCTGGGCCGGCGGCGCGATGGTGATGCCGGCCACCTCCTCAGTGAGAGCGGCGGCGTTGCGCCCGTTCAGGGGCAGCTCATTGACCGAAACCGCGCCGATCACCTGCTGCAAAGTGCCCGTGGTCACGTCCACCTGCGCCGTCTCGGCGTTCACGGTCACTGTTTCGGTGGTCGCGCCGGGTTTGATGACGATGTTGACCGTCACCGCGTTGTCAGCGCGGAGCTGCACCCCGTTCTGGGTGTAGGCCTGGAATCCCTGGCGCGTGGCGGAGACGTTGTAGACCGAAGGCGCGAGGATGGGGAAGACAAAGTTGCCTTCGCTCCCCGTGGTGGTTGTTGATTTAATCCCTGTTGCAGCTTGGGTTGCGGTCACTTCCGCGCCCGCGACCACTGCGCCGCTCGTGTCTGTCACGGTGCCGTTGATGCTCCCAAACCCTTGCGCAAACAACCTGCCTGGGATGCAAACGCACACGGCGCAAACAACCACAAAACTACCGATCAGCTTGAGATAAGCTCTCATATCTGCCTCCTGAAAATGGCTCTTGTTGGCTCGGCCGGACCCTTCCTCAGGTTCGGTACACGCAGCCGGACGAGCCTGAACCTGAGCCTTAAAGTTTGTATTGAAACGGGTTGACAGTTGATGAGACAGATACCGTCCCTGACGGTCAGGAATTGGACATATCCTTAAGTTTTTCTATGGGTTATCTCATCGCTCCTGGCGCCGCGGGCCCATGCGGAAAGGTGTGGCTAATCGGCCGCTACCGCCAGCACCCTTGGGGGGCCTGGGGTACCGTCGGTGACGGTGGTTCCCAGCACAATCTGCAGGTTTTGCTCCGAACCGTTGAGACGGGCCTGCCTGGCGACTGCCTGCATCATCTCGGAATCGGTGAGGAATTCCCCCGCAGTTTCGGTGCCATAGGTGTAGAGCCCGCCGATCACGACAACGACGTGGCCCGTCTCAGAGTCGCGAATGCGGGAGATGAGCGCGAAGTCCTGCAACTTGGGGCTGTTGGCACCGGTCACCGGTTGGGTAGGCTGATTGGTTGCCCAGCTCCAGCTGCGTGACGCGGGGTTCTTGGCGTCGCGAATATAGATGAGGTGCTGATCGGGATCGAGTGCCAGGCTATAACGCAACTGGCGGGTCAGGCGCAGGCTCCACTCGTTGTTGAAGGCCCCGATGAGGACGACGGCGCCGTTTCTCAGGTCGGAAAACGAGCTCTCGCTACCCCTGCGGATGAGGACCTGCTTGTTCCGCGCCTCGAGCGCGCCCACAACCTTGGCAATGGTGACCGTGTCGGCAAAGGGAACAGTCTGCGAAGCGTCCGAACTTGGCACGGGAGTGACAGGGCTTCCATTTCCATCCGCCGCAGGCAACGTCGGCGGGCCGTTGGGATGATCTCCCACTGCCACCAGCACCGGGCCCGGTGTCTCGATGACCGGCTTCCAGAAAAGATCTTCGGGATTCCCTTTGTAGAGCCATGAATATCCGAGCATGGCTGCGGATCCAATGAGGGCAACCGCGGCAGCGCCCGTGTACCAGTGCCGCCACCACGGCATGGGCTCAAACCTGGCAATCTGCCCGTCGGCGACAGTCGCCGCCCCGATGTGAACGTGCGCGGAGTGCGTGTCAAACGGCGCGTCGGGCGATTCTGCCTCGACATCGTTTTCCAGGCCCGGATGGTGGCCCTGGCCGGGGAGCATGAAGCGCGGGATATAGGAGCCGGGCGTCAATCCTATCCGAAGCTCGGAACGGTGTTTCTCGTCGACGTAGTAGGTCGCAAGCCTCTTGCGGAGTTCGGTGGCGGCGGTGCGAACAATGTGATCGAGGTTGGTGTCGTAGGATGGGTCCCGGCTGAAAACCTCGACGCCGATGGTGCGTTCCTTGATCTGATCTGCGGAGCCGTTCAGCGTTTGCTCCACAACGTACTTTAGGAATGCAACGGAGCGCTTGCTGGAGCGAAAGACTTCATCCCGAACGAGGAGGTCAAGCTGCGCGCGAATCATATCCGCGGTCAGCTCCGGCGTCGTTCCAAAATCCACTTCGGACTCGATCATCGCAGTTCCAGTGTCAGCGATTTTAGCACGGTAAGTGGAAGAATTTACCCGAGTTCCCGGCGCGATGATCTTTGTTCACGAAGGCCTGCAAAGTCAAGATCGAACAAGTGGGCACAGCCATTCGCTGCCGCGTCGGATGCCGCGACGGATCGCATTCGGTATTGCAATCGATTGCAAAGGGTGGCGCTCGATCGGCGTCAACGATTCAGAACGTCGGAATTGTCGAAGATGTGTCCCATCTTCTCCTGCTTCGTTCGGAGATACCGCTCGAAGCTCTCCTGGGCTTCGACTTCCGCCGATACGCGTTCCGATACCGTGATGCCGGCCGACTCCAGCGCGGCCACTTTCTGGGGATTGTTGGTGATGAGCCGAACGCGCGAAACGCCGAGCAGCTTCAAGGCTCCGGCGGCGAGATCGTAATCGCGGCAGTCGGCAGCGAAGCCAAGCTCTTCATTCGCTTCCACCGTATCCAAGCCCTGGTCCTGCAATTGGTAGGCCTTCAACTTGGCCATAAGGCCGATGCCGCGCCCCTCCTGCTGCTCGTAAAGCAGGATTCCCGCACCCTCTTCCGCGATCCTGGTCATGGCCAGCTCGAGCTGCAGCCGGCAATCGCAGCGCAATGAACCGAAGACATCGCCGGTGAGGCATTGCGAGTGAATTCGGACGAGTGGCGGCGCGAAATGGATGTCGCCCATCACGAGAGCAACAAGTTCTTCCACCGGCCGCCTTGGCTCGCAGTCCGGTTGTCCTTCCTGCCGCTCGCCCTCGAAGCCGAGGATGCGGAAGTCGCCCCAGCGTGTGGGGAAGCGAGCTTCCGCAATCTTTTTCACGCTTGCCATTCCCATCCTTCTATTCTACGGCCTGCGTGATTTTGCGGGCGCCGGCTCGCGCGACGACCGCGCGGAATGACAAAAGAAGGACACCTCTTCGACAATTCGGTTACACGTTCGGCGATGCGCCGGCGATTTTGACAGTGCGGCCGGGCGGAATGTACGTCTCGAAAGATGGGCGGGCAGATGGAATCGTGGGAGATTAGGCCGGTTGAGAGCGAGGAAGCGCTGGCGGCGGTACGCGCGCTGCTCGGAGAGTACTGGGATTCTTTCGGCTTCACTCCCTGCTTTCAGAATTTTGGGGACGAGCTGGCGGGGCTTCCTGGGGCGTACGCGCCGCCCGGCGGCCGTCTTGCTCTCGCGTCCATGGATGGACAGCCGGCTGGATGCATCGCTCTTCGCCGTGTGGATGCGGATCGCGCGGAGGCCAAGCGCCTCTACGTGCGGCCGGCCTTTCGCAATCTCGGCCTTGGCAGGGCCTTGCTCGAATGGGCGATGGCCGAAGCTCGCGCGGCGGGTTTTGCGGAGATTGTGGGCGATACCATGCCTGCCATGCGCGATGCGCTCAAGCTTTATGACAGGATGGGATTCGAACGCACGGGCGTCGGGGCGCCCGTCCAATCATTGCCGTCCCAACAGGCGCCTGAGGAGCCGATCCTGATCCGCATCAAATTGTAGGTTGCTTCCATTTGCTCTAGGCAAGGCTTTGATTCCTGAGCCCTGATCTCTGACCCCTGATCCCTGTGGTTGCGGTACATTGATCGTGTGACGGACAACCTGATTTGGATCACGTTGCTGGTCAAGCTGGGCGTGGTGGCCTCGGTGGCCAGCGTACTGGCGCGCGTTACCACTTTCCGGCGCCTGTTTTTTGCCGAGAGGCGCAGGCATCGGCAAACCTTGGCGTTGCTGGCTTTTTTCCTGGTGCCGCTTACTCTCGGGGTTTGGCTTCGGTTTCGGGTTCCCAACTTTCTCGCCGCCGACATCTCCTTTGAAACCGTCATTCTTCTCGGCCTGCTGATCGGGCCGGGCTGGGCCATGCTCAGCGGCGGCGTGTTGTCTGTCCCCGCCGTTCTGCACCACGAATTCCTCGCGCTGCCGTTCAACGTTGTTTTGGGCCTCGTCGCCGGCATGATCGGCCGCTTCGTGGAGAAGGAAGAGATCTGGTCGTTCACGCCCTTCATTGACCTCAGCCTTTACCGCTGGATTCGCCGCAACCTGATCAAGCCGCGCATCGACCGCCAGTTTCTGCTCCTGGTCCTGATTGCGGTCCTCGAGATGATTCGCGACTGGATCGCGCGCGCCTTTCCGCACCGCTTGTTCGCTCTGCTTTCCGGCCAGATCTGGCTGCAGGCGCTGGTCTGGCTGTGCGCGCCGATCTCAGTCGGAGTCGCCATTAAGGTGTGGAATGCCCTGCGTGTCGAGATGTCGCTCGAAGAGCAGAAGCGCCTTCTGCTCGAAGCCAGGCTTGACGCATTGCAGCGCCAAATCAACCCGCATTTCCTCTTCAATACGCTCAACTCCGTCGCATCGCTGGTGCGCAGCCAGCCGGAGCTTGCGCGCCAGATGACCGTCAAGCTGGCCAACATCCTGCGCGCGCTGCTCAAGGATCACGACGCCTACGTGCCGCTGCGCGAAGAGCTCAAATTCACCGACGATTACCTCGACATCGAGGTGGTCCGTTTTGGCGCCGACAAGCTCCACGTCGAGAAAGACATCGACCCTCGCACGCTCGAGGTCCTGGTGCCCAGCATCCTTCTTCAACCGCTTATCGAGAACAGCATCAAGCACGGTCTGGAGCCGCGCATTCACGGCGGAACGGTGACCGTACGCAGCCGGCTCGAGGGCGAACGAATCTCCATTGAAGTCTCAGACGACGGCGTAGGCATGAGCGGCGAGCCGAGCTCCGTCATTCGCCGCACCGGCGCCGGCATCGGCATGAAAAATGTCCAGGAGAGGCTGGAGGTTCTCTACGGCAACCAGGCCAGCTTCAATGTGGTCAGCAATCCCGGCCGCGGAACATCGGTCTCCATCGAGATTCCGGTCAACGTTGCGGGCGCGACCGGAATCGAATCATTGCCGCGCGGCCTCGGCGCAGGGTGACTGGAACGGATTCTGGTTCATCCAGGATTCCACTTCGTCCTGTCCAAGCGCGTCGGTAAAGCCGATCCAGCGCGGCGGCAGCGCAAAAACATAATGGCTGTTGTGGCCCAGCTCGGCGGGCCCGATAGGCGCCGCGCTCACCGAAATGTCCACCTTTTCCACCTGTTCCCACTGTTTTGGCGTGAAGACCATGATGGGTATGTCCTGGTAAGGATGTTCGCTGGTCCATTTGGGATGGCGGATCAGGAGTTGCGGCCCGTGAACCTCCTGCGCTGTGCTGAACTCTTCTCCGCGCCACTGCTCGGCGACGATCGTGTATCCCTGCCAGCTTGCAGGCAGCAGAAAGCAAAAGCCATATTGCGTGTTGCGATAGACGATGGTCGCGGGCGCGCCGGCCTGACCAGAGTTCTGCCCTGCGGCGGGTTGCGCGCCGGCAAAGAACGGCGAAAGCATCGCGCACGCCGTCAGGAGGGAAAAAGCCGAATGGAACTTCATGCGCAAATCTCTCCTCGCCGGCGGCCGGAATCCAGGAAAACGCGCGGGGAATGCGAGCCGTACTGCAGCATTTTCAATTCCACGTTTTCCCACTGTGCCCTTGATTGTATTCTCATTCCATGGTGCGCTTCACGGTGCTGGCCTCGGGATCCAAGGGCAACTCTACGGTTGTGTCAGGCGGGCGCACGCGCATTCTGGTGGATGCGGGCCTGAGCTGCCGCGAGCTGTTCAGGCGCATGAGGCTTGCGGAGGAAGATCCGGAGACGCTCGACGCAATCATCATCACGCACGAGCACCAGGACCACGTGAACGGCCTGGCCGTTACCGCGCGCAAGCTGGGAATCCCCGTTTACCTGACCGAGGCCACGCATCGCGCCTGGATGCGCTGGCTGACGCCGCGCCGCCAAATGACCTACAAGCAATGGCTGGAACTGTGCCGCAAGCAGGCTGCCGAGCGTGAGGCGGAGCTTGAGCCGGCTGCCAACGGAGGCACGGACGAGGAAAACGATCCCGAGGATATGGAAGCCGCCGGCGACCCGCAGGCGAGCGGGACCTCTCAGGCTGTCGAGCTGGCGGATGCCCCGGTCGCGGAACGGGACCCCGCTGAGCCGCCGACGCTGAAGGAAGACCCGACCTGGCTGCCGGCAGTCGAGTACTTCAGGGCCGGCGAGCCTTTCTCGATCGGCGATATTGCCCTTAGCCCCTTCACCATTCCGCACGATGCCGCTGACCCGGTCGGGTTTCTTTTCAGTGCGGAGGGCATCCGGATCGGCTTTGCCACCGACCTCGGCTACATCCCGCCCAACGTTACCGAACAGCTCCAGGACCTGGATTTGCTGCTTCTTGAGTCGAATCACGACCTGGAAATGCTGCGCGACGGACCCTACCCTTGGTCGGTGAAGCAGCGGGTTCTCTCCCGCGTTGGGCACCTCTCCAACGACGCCACGGCGGAGTTTCTTTCCACCGCCTACGACGGCCAGGCTGCGTACGTCATTCTTGCGCATCTTTCTGAAAACAATAACCTTCCAGAGCTTGCCCGGGTCGCCGCCGAGCGCGCCCTGACGGGCCGCGCCAGCCTGCTCGCCAACCGCCTGTTACTCGCCGAGCAACACCGGCCACTTTCGACTATCCGTTTCTAGGCAAAAAGAATAGAATTAAAGCAAGTTACGGCCATCAACACCGAACAGGGCAGGCCGCGGTAAGACCTCAGACACGTTTTCAGGGTGAAGTGTGTTTGCGGGACAAAAATGCATCTGTAACCCCGGATGCGCGTCCAATCGTGTAGCTTCCGTGACCGGTCATCTGGTGGAAGCTCTGCGGTTCAACTGAACTCCTTCCAAGGTGAAGCTTTATGTCATCTGCAAGAAGCAAATGCAGCGACCGGGTCGTAGGCGCAATTCTGGCAAGCTGGCGGTACGACATCTCAGGCATCTCGCCGGAGATGCGGCGGGATTATGAAAATCACTTCGCCGAGTGTGCCCGCTGCAGCGCGCGCCAGAAGTTCCACCGCAGCCTTGACGTTTCGCTGGCGGTTCTTACATCGCTTTCCGCGCTCTTTTTCCTGTTTGCGTTGGCCGTTTTGAAGCACATCCGGCCCTTGGAGCACGTCGCCTTCAAGGTGCTGGGCCTGGACATTTACGACATGTACCACATGCTGGTTTCGGCGGGAATTGCCGGGCTTTGCTTCTCGCTCATCGCCATGGCACTGGTGCTCATGGCCACTCCGGCACCGTCCTACTTGAGCGGCATTGCCGCCGAACGCGCGCGGCTCATCGAGCAGCGCGTCGCGGCCATCCGCTCCCTGCGTTCCCGGTAACGCCAACCTGCCACTCCCAAAACAAGGCCTCCCGCAAGGGAGGCCTTTTTGCTTTCGGCCTCGGAACGAACGCAAAACGATCGCAAACGAGGACGGTTGGAGGATGAGTGGTTTCGAGCCGAAAGGCAACGCTGACATTCCGTATAATTGGAACAAATCAAGAACGAAAAAAGAGATTCCAGCTTAGGAAAGAGAGTATCGAGATGTACAAGGTCGTATTGCTTCGCCATGGAGAGAGCATCTGGAACAAGGAAAACCTGTTTACCGGCTGGACAGACGTTGACCTGTCGGAGAAAGGCAGAGAAGAGGCCACGCAGGCCGGCCGGATGCTGAAGGAGCAGGGATATCGCTTCGACATTGCTTTCACCTCGGTGCTGAAGCGCGCGATACGCACTCTGTGGATCACGCTGGACGAAATGGACCTGATGTGGATTCCCGTCGAGCGCGACTGGCGGCTGAACGAACGGCATTATGGGGCGCTGCAAGGGCTTAACAAAGCTGAGACGGCAGCGAAGTATGGGGCAGAACAAGTGAAAGTCTGGCGCCGCAGTTATGACATTCGCCCGCCCGCGCTGGACGAGGCTGATCCGCGTTATCCGGGGAAGGACCCGCGCTATCACAGCCTTACAAAGCAACAACTCCCTCTCACCGAATGCCTGAAGGACACCGTCGACCGCTTTCTGCCCTGCTGGCACGAGGTGATCGCTCCCAGCATCCGTTCAGGGAAGCAGGTGTTGATCGCGGCTCATGGCAACAGCCTTCGGGCGCTCGTGAAGTATCTTGAAGACGTTCCGGACGACAAGATTGTCGATCTCAACATTCCTACAGGTGTGCCGCTGGTAGAAGAACTTGACGACGACCTGAAATCGATCCGTCATTATTATCTGGGCGACGCCGCGGCGATCGAGCAGGCCGTGAATAAAGCGAAGAGCACAGGCGCAGCGAGTCGTTAATCGACCACAGGAACACGCAATTCGTATCTAATGGGCGTCGTCGAAGTGCTGCGTCTGCGCGGCCGATGTCACAGCCCGAAGGCAGATCAAAGCCGCGGCGCGCTCTCAATGACCCGGCGTGTCCAGGTGCTGCATGTCCGACAGGATTGTGTTGTACCGCTGCTCAATGCCGCCGCGCGTGCAGCGCAGCACAAAGCCATTAACAACGTTCACCGAAAGCCTTTGCGATGGAATCGGGCCCAGGGCCAGGAACACAAATGAGTTCCATACCGCCGTAACAATCAGCAGTCTTCCGGCCCATGCACTCGGAGCCGAAACCGCCAGCAGGAGAATTGCAGCAGTGAGGAAGTCGAGGTAGGGCGCGCACACCATCAGGCTGAGGATGAAAAACAGCGATCCCGGCACGATCCACACGAGCAGCGACTTGACGCGCCAGTCGCTTCGATTCCGAAGAGCGTTCCTGAAGACCAGGGCCAATACCGGCCAGAAACCGATGACCAGGGGCAGGACGTAGCGGACGGGATTCGCCAGCGTATACATCCTCACTCCGGTCAGGACCGACTGCATTTTCGAAACGGATGTAACATAAGTGGCGAATGCCTTCACGCCATCGTCGTATCGCTCAAATGCAACCCACGTAGGAATGAGCCAGCCAAGGCAGAGCACGGTGATAAGCGAGAGGAAGAGGAATGCTGCCTTGCGCGGCATGCGGAATACGGCGAAGTACAGCACCATTGGGATCAGGAACATGCCGTCGGTTGGCCGCAATCCGGCGCCAACAGCAAAGATCAATGCCGCCAGCCACAGCATCCACTTAGACCGGTCACGCTCGTAACTTAGAAGAAGATAGTAAGTGCCGACAGGGAAGAGTATCTGCGACGCGTAAGTGCTGTGGATCTCGCCGGAAAACCAGATATAGAAAATCGTCGCATAAGCCAGCGCTGCCAGGAATGAATTTATCCGGCTGGTAAAGAAGCACGCTGTGTAGTAGAACGCGACCACTCCCGCTACCGAAAACAAGATGTTCATCACCGTTATAGCCAGCGCCGGATCGGAAAACAGTCCGGCGGTCCGGTCAAAGAGCCAGTAGCCTGGCGGCTGAATGATGTAAGTTTTCGACTGGATGCTGGCGATGTGGCCAGGACCGTCAGCGAAGTACAACGGGCCGCGGCAAAGAATGCGCGAGACGAGAACGAAGAGGGTGAGCAGGGCGGGGAAGAGGAAGGTCCCGAAGTCGCTGGCGGAGTTGGCTGAAGGAGCGGTTTCTGCGCGCGTGCTCATGTAGCCTCCAGGAGCGGAACTCGTCGCGTACCCAAAGTTAGCACGCCATCACGCACGATGGCCGCTTCGTTTTGAGAAGCGGCCACTCGCGGGTGCAAGATTGGCAAACAGCAGCCTGTCGCGCTGATTTACTCGTCGTAGTTCAGGCCCTCGATGCCCAGATAGACCGCGCCCGAGCCCAGCTCCTCTTCGATCCGCAGCAACTGGTTGTACTTCGAAATGCGGTCGGTACGGCTTACCGAGCCGGTCTTGATCTGGCCAACGCCTGTAGCGACGGCCAGGTCGGCGATGAACGTATCCTCGGTTTCGCCCGAGCGATGCGAGATGACCGACGTATAACCGTAGCGGCGGCCGAGCTCGATCGCCTCCAGCGTCTCTGTGATCGTGCCGATCTGGTTGAGCTTGATGAGAATCGAGTTGGCTACGCCCTCTTCAATGCCGCGCTGCAGCAGCTTGATGTTGGTGCAGAAGATGTCGTCGCCCACGAGCTGGATGCGCCCGCCGAGCTTGTCGGTCAGGATGCGCCAGCCCTCCCAGTCGTCTTCGGCAAGGCCGTCTTCGAGCGAAACGATCGGATACTGCCGCATCCAGTTGTCGTAGAAACCAACCATCTGCTCGCTCGAAAGCTCGCTCTTGTCGCCCTTCTTGAAGACGTACTTCTTCTTCTCTGCGTCATAGAACTCGCTCGACGCCGGATCGAGCGCAATGGCAATCTGCTCGCCGGGCTTGTAGCCGGCCTGCTCTATTGCTTCGAGGATCAGCTCGACGGCTTCGGCGTTCGACTTGAGCGAGGGCGCGAATCCGCCTTCGTCGCCAACAGCGGTGTTGTAGCCCTTCTTCTTCAGCACGCTCTTCAGCGTGTGAAAGGTCTCGGCCGCCCAGCGCAGCGCCTCGCTGAAGCGCTCTGCCCCGACGGGCATGATCATGAACTCCTGAAAGTCGACGTTCGAGTCGGCATGCGCGCCGCCGTTCAGGACATTGAGCATGGGAGTGGGCAACACGCTCGCGTTCACTCCGCCCAGATAACGATAGAGCGGAATTTCCAGGGTCTGCGCCACGGCGCGCGCCGCGGCCATTGACACAGCAAGAATCGCATTGGCGCCGAGCTTGCTTTTGTTCGGAGTGCCATCGAGCGCAATCATCGACTGGTCGAGCAGCCGCTGGTTGGCGGCGTCCATGCCTTCCAGCTCCGGCGCGATCACAGTTTCCACATTGGCGACGGCCTGCAGCACACCCTTGCCGAGGTAGTGGCTCTTATCGCCGTCGCGCAGCTCTACGGCCTCATGCTCGCCGGTTGAAGCGCCCGAGGGCACAATGGCGCGGCCCATCGCGCCGCTATCAAGAACGACATCCGCCTCCACGGTCGGATTGCCGCGCGAATCCAGGACTTCACGGGCACGTATGGCAACAATCTCGGTCATATTGCTCCTCACAATTTGGTGCTGCAGCCGGTCATTCAGTTGGGGACGGCGATCTACGGCAAGTGCTTCTCCGGCGGCGCTCTGAATGGTACTCAAAAGCCCTTGCGCGCGCACAAATATGCTCTCCGTCCAGCGAAGAAATGCTTGAAAAAGATTGCTTTTCTATCAATTTGGATTCTAACAAACCCGCCGCGGCGGGCACTTGTGGCCACGGTCACAGGCCGGCAAGGCATCGCGGCCGAGGCGAATGTTTACTTTTTTGATTCTTGCTGCATCCGGCACGCCACAAACATACACCAATTCGCCATTGCGCCATGCCACGCTACCCTTATGTTGGGTGGTCCTATGCCTGCGGCATGCTCAGAGAAGCCGCGGAGCAGGAACTTTCCCGTTTCCGAGGGGTCTAACAAGACAAGCAGTTCTTTGCCTTGGAAAAGGAGATCGGGATGAAACGGACCGTTCTTTTATATGCCTTTTTGGCTGTGACTGCGGCTGTATTGGCAGCGCAACAGGCGAGCCAGCCGGGCCCGTATGAGGGCACTTCCAATCCTCCACCCGACGAAACCATTGTCACTCCCGAGCCGCAGCCCCCGCCGGTGGCTAAGCCTTCACCCAGCCAGCCCGCGTACGTTCAGCCGGTTGCGCCGGTTCAGCCAATACCCGCCGCGCAGCCCGGCGTTCAGCCTGCCCCTTCCAATGCGCGGCCAACCGCCCTAGCGCCCGGAATGAGCGACGGCACCGATGACGGCATTGTGCAAGTGGCGCCCGACACGTCATCAACCCAGCCGGCGCTTAACGAGCGTGCCGCCGTGAGCGATCCCGATGGCGACATTGTTCACCCCGCCCCGCTGCCCCCGGGCACTCTGGGCGAGGGGACCACGATTCGCGTCCGATTAATGGACCGGCTTTCCACAGCTTTGAATCAAAGCGGCGATCGTTTTCATACGCGAGTCGTCTCAGACGTGATACAAGACGGCCAAGTGCTGATTCCTGCCGGGTCCGAGATTGACGGCAAAGTTTCCTCGGTTTCCACAGGCCATCTCGGCGGGCACGGATCGATGCGCCTGCAACCCGAATATGTACTTTTAGCCGATGGGTCGCGTTTTCACCTCTACGCCCAGACAACCGGCGCGCCCGGCTCAAACCAGCGCGTCGGAAGCGAGGGTGCAATCACGCCCGGCTCGCGCCTGAAGAAGGATGGCATTGAATACGGCGCGGCGACAGGCGTCGGCCTGATCGCCGGCGGTGCTCTCGGCGGGCCCGGCGGCGCATTGGCAGGTGGCATCATTGGCGCGGGTGTCATCACTGTGCACCTGATGGTGGATCACCCGCAGGCAACGCTTGAGGACGGAACGGTCCTGCTTTTCACGCTTAATGAGCCGCTGCACCTGGTTGCCGCGGCTCAAACCGGTAACTAGGTTCAGCAGTCGGCGGCCGGGATCCCTCAAAAATCCCCCTTCCCGGCGCCAGGAGGAAGCAATGAACTGCAGTCAACTACTGGAACGGCGACCGGCAACAAATTGGGAGAGACCTTCTCAACCGATTCGGAGTGTCAGCGAGCGCTCTGAAACCGAAGCAACCGCTACCTTCCGCTGGAGCGCGGTCAAGTTCTCGGCCGCAGGCCAAACCTTCGCGCACGGACCGGCGCCCACGCTCAAGTCGACAAGCTGACCGGCGCTGGCGCCCATCCGGCTACAGCGCGAGCATCGCCGAAGACCCGCCCGCCATGGCAGGCCTGAGTTTTCTCCCTCCTCATCGGTCAATCCCCCTCGAACGATTACCACCGCGGGGATCCGTCTCTCTTCCGCATTGACACCGGAGAGCTGAAAGCTGAAAGCTGATAGCTGATAGCTTTCTTTCTATGGACAAGTTCGTCATTCGCGGCGGCAATCCGCTGGTGGGCACCATTCGCGTGTCGGGCGCGAAGAACTCAGCGCTGCCCTGCATCGCGGCGGCCATTTTGACTGAAGATGAGCTGACCCTCGAGAACATCCCCGGAGTGCGCGACATCGAGACCGAGCGGCGCCTGCTGGCCTCGATGGGCGCCGAAATCGAACTCCGCGAAGGCGAACTGCAAGATCGCACCACCATTTGCTGCCGCGTCCTGTCTGACCCGGTGGCACGCTACGAAATCGTCAGGACCATGCGCGCCAGCTCGCTCGTCCTGGGCCCGCTGATCGCCCGCACCGGCGCGGCCCGCGTCGCCATGCCAGGCGGCTGCGCCATCGGCGGCAGGCCCATTGATCTGCATATCAAGGGCCTGGAGAAAATGGGCGCGGTCATCGCGCAGGAACATGGATATCTCGAAGCCCGCGCGGAACACCTGCGCGGCGCGCACATCGTGTTCGACAAAATCACCGTCACCGGCACGGAGGACCTGTTGATGGCCGCCGTGCTTGCCGATGGCGAAACGCTGATGGAAAACTGCGCCCGCGAGCCCGAGGTCGCCGACCTTGCCGCGCTGCTCAACGCCATGGGCGCAAAAATCGAGGGCGCCGGCACGCCGGCCATCCGCGTTCAGGGAGTCACCGCCCTGCACGGCGCGCATTACCGCATCAATCCCGATCGCATTGAGGCCGGAACCTTTCTGGTGGCCGGAGCCATGACCGCCGGCGACCTGATTGTCGCCAACTGCAACACGGCTCATCTTGGCGCGGTCATCGCCAAGCTCGAGGAGGCGGGCGCGCGCATTGACGTGCTCGGTCCCGACGCCGTGCGCGTCCGAGCCCCCGCGCCGCTGCGCGCGGCCGACATCTCCACCGAGGAGTATCCGGGCTTTCCCACCGACATGCAGGCGCAGTACATGGCCCTGGCCACGCAGGCCGAGGGCGTGAGCCTGGTGGGCGAAAACATCTTCGAGAATCGCTTCATGCACGTGCAGGAGCTGGTCCGCATGGGTGCTAACATCAAGGTTGATGGAAGCACCGCGACGGTGCGCGGCCCGGCCCGGCTTTCCGCAGCGGCAGTTATGTGCTCCGATCTGCGCGCCTCCGCTTCGCTGGTGCTGGCCGCGCTGGTGGCTGAAGGCGAGACCATCATCGACCGCGTCTATCACATGGATCGCGGCTACGAGCGCATCGAAGAGAAGCTGCAGGGCGTGGGCGCGCAGATTCAGCGCCTGGGCAACGTCTTTGCGCCAAAGGAAACGGTTGCCATCGCCGATTGACCCTTTGGGCCGTTCGCGCATCTCAACATACGGAAAGCTGCGAGCACTTTACTGACCCTCGCGCATCTAAATCCTGATCGTTGAGTTGATATGACTGACCGCCGGGAAACGCCCCTTCAATCCCGGCGCGCACAAAACCGCGGAGGTCCCGATTTCTATGAAAAAGACTGTTTTGGCAATGTTATTTGCTCTATGTCTTGCTCCTGCGGCCGTAACCGCTCAGGTCGGTGTGGTGGTTCGCGTCGCGCCGCCCGCTCCCATCGTTGAGTACTATGGTCCCCCGCCGCATCCGGGATGGGTCTGGGTCGCCGGCTACCACCGTTGGGATGGCTCGCGCTACGTGTGGGTTCCAGGCAATTGGACCACGCCTCCGCACCCCCACGCTGTTTGGGTGCCCCATCACTGGGTGCATCGTCATGGTGGCTGGGTCCTCGTTGAAGGCCACTGGCGGTAAGCTCCAGCCAACAAAGAAAAGCGGGGCACGCGCCCCGCTTTTTCTGTCTTCCGGAACATGAATCGCGTTTCGCGCTGCCCCGGATCGTCTGCTACTTGATCTCGATCACGTCCGGCGCAGCTGCCGCAGCCGCTTCGGCCTGCTCCATCAGCTTCTGCGCAATCGCATAGAACGCTTCAGCCTGCGGGCTCTTGGGTCCGGCAAGCGCAACGGGCATGCCGCGGTCGCCGCCCTCGCGGATGGCCGGGATCAGCTCGATCGACCCTAGGAACGGCACGTTGAACTGCTTCGCTGTGCGCTCCGCGCCGCCGCGCGAGAAAATGTCGATCTCGTGGTGGCAATGTGGGCAGGTGAAGTGGCTCATGTTCTCCACGATTCCCAGCACCTCCACATTCACCTGCGCAAACATCTCCAGAGCCTTGCGCGCATCCTCGAGGCTTACGTCGCTTGGCGTGGACACCACCACTGCGCCGGTGAGCGGCACAGTCTGGACGAGCGAGATAGCCACGTCGCCCGTTCCCGGAGGCAGATCGACGATCAGGTAGTCCAGCTCGCCCCAATTCACCTGCTGCAGGAACTGCCGGATGATCTGGTGCAGCATGGGCCCGCGCATCACCATCGGCTTGTCGCCGGGCGAGATGTAGCCGATGGAAATCGTCTTGATGCCATGCGTCACGTTCGGCTCGATCACATTGCCCGGGCCGATCTTGGGCGGCTGCGAGCTGCCCATCATCAGCGGCACGTTGGGCCCGTAAACGTCTGCATCCATCAGCCCCACGCGCTGGCCGAGCTTCGAGAGCGCGACGGCCAGGTTGACCGCCACCGTGGTTTTGCCCACGCCGCCCTTGCCTGATCCTATGGCGACGATTTTTGAAACGCCGGGCAACGCTACCGGCGAAGGCATGGCATGGGAATGAGCCATCGTTTTTCGTTTCTCCTGATTAGATTGTTTCAGATCGGACGCCGCGTTGCTTCAGAGCCGGCGTCGCGCCTGTCAGCTTTTCTCTTCCGCGCCCGCCAGCGCGGCAACGGCCAGCTTGGCCTCGGAGCGCCGCGCGCTCTCCCGTTCGCGATGCTCACGGCGGCGCAGCGCATCTTCATACCGCCGAATTTCGTCAGGCGTCTCCGGCTTTGCCTGGGGAACTTTCTCCACGCGACCTTGCTCATCCATGGCCACAAACACCAGGTAGGCGCTGGCCACATGCACCACGTCGCCGGTTCGCGTGTTTTCAGCCCACACTTTCACGCCCACTTCCATCGAGCTCGTGAACGCCCGGTTCACGCTGGCCTTCAACGTCACCAGATCGCCCAGGTGAACCGGCCGGATGAAGTCGATGTGATCCATCGCCGCCGTCACCACATTCGTTCGCGCGTGCCGGTAGGCCGCCATTGCGCCTGTCAAATCGATAAAGTGCATCAGGCGCCCGCCCAGCAAATGGCCCAGCATGTTGGTGTCGTTGGGCAGCACGATCTCCGACTTCTCCGACTGCGTGCTCGCCACCGTGCGCACCATGGGTTGGATCTTCTCGTTCGTCATGCCGCCTCCGCTTCCGCCGAATTATTGGCCATCCTTACATTCTGCCAGCTACAATGGAACTGGCGGCAGATTGGGCACGGAACATTTGCCGACGCTTCCTGTTCCAGTTTGGGCAATCCAAGCCAAAACCGCAAATCGTCTTTGGGCATTTGAGACAAGTTTGGCCGTGACTTGAGCGAGATGGACAAAGTCGCAGGACTGCGAGAGATTCTGGCGCTTGACCCGAAGAATAGCTTTGCCCGCTATGGCGTCGCTATGGAGCTCAAGGGCAGGGGCGAGACGGCTGCGGCGATCGCCGAATTCGACAAGCTGCTCAAAAACGATCCTGAATATACGGCGGGATACTTTATGGCTGCGCAAACGCTGGCTGGCGCTGGCAGCAAGGCGGAAGCCATCGAGCGCCTGAAGGCCGGCATAAGCTGCGCGACACGCAACGCTAATAACCATGCGCTCAATGAGATGCAGGCGATGCTCGACGAGCTTGAGCGTTGAGAATTGGTCGAGTGGCGACCGCCGCTGCAGGCCGGATTGGTTTTTTGTAGTTTTCAAAGTAAAAATTAAATCCCGCTCCAAAGTTTTTCAGGAAGCGGTGGGAATCTTGTCGCACCCGATCAGCGTCTAAAGGAGAAGCATGGCGAAGTACTCAATCGTTGTTCCTTTTCACAACGAAGAAGAGAACGTAACCGTTCTCTACGCGCGCCTGAAGCAGGTGATGGAACAGGTGGAGGAATCGTTTGAGCTGGTCCTGGTCGACGACGGATCGAACGACCGGACCTACAAGCTCCTGGAAGAGATCGCCGCCGTCGACAGCCGCGTCCTCGTCGTCAAGCTGCGCCGGAACTTTGGCCAGACCTCGGCGTTGGCGGCCGGATTCGACCACGCCTCGGGCGAGTTCATCCTGGCCATGGACGGAGACCTGCAGCACGACCCGAACGACATCCCCGCGTTTCTTGAGAAGCTCGATGAGGGCTACGATGTCGTGTCCGGCTGGCGCAAGGTGCGCATGGACAACCTGATCCTCCGCCGCATTCCTTCAGCCTGCGCCAACTGGATGATGGCGCGCCTTTCCGGCGTGCCCATCCATGACTTCGGCACCACCTTCAAGGCCTATCGCCGCGAGGTGATCCAGAATATTCCGCTCTACGGCGAGATGCACCGCTTCATTCCTGCGCTCGCCAGCTATTATGGCGCGTCCATTTGCGAAATACCCATCCGCAACCTGAAGCGCGAGCGCGGCAAGAGCCACTACGGGCTGGGTCGCACCTTCCGCGTCTTTTTCGATTTGATGACCATTCGCTTCCTGCTCAGGTACATGAGCAAGCCATTGCACTTTTTCGGCGGATTCGGCGTTCTGGCCATGATGATCGGAAGCGCGATGGCCGCAACCCTGCTGGGAATGAAACTCTTCAATCCGCATGTGGATATGCTGCATCAGCACGGGCCCATGTTCGTTATCGCTTCGGTGCTTATCGTTTCGGGCATTCAGTTGCTTGCGCTTGGCCTGCTGGGCGAGTTGCACGTGCGCCACTACTACAACAGCCAGCGTCCCGCGTCTTATGCGGTTGACCGGCTGGTCAGGCTGGTCTCTGACGACGAGCAGACCATGCTTTCCGATCGCAGCGATAGCATGACGTAAAGCGGGAAACAGGCAAAAGCGCAAAGGATACCTGATCCCGATTCACTGTTCCCTGATCCCTAATCCCTAATTCCTGTTCCCAATTCCCTTGCACCGTCCCACCCTCCAGGTTCATTCTTGAGCAAGTCATGAAAGCCATCCAGATTCACTCCACCGGCGGGCCCGAGGTTCTGCAACTTGTCGAGTTGCCCATCCCTGTGCCGGGGCCGGGCCAGGTTCTCGTTCGCGTCGAAGCCACCGGCGTTAACTTCATTGAGATTTACTTTCGCAAAGGGGTCTACAAGGCCACGCTTCCCGTCACGCTCGGCAGCGAGGCCGCCGGTACGGTGGAGGAGCTTGGAACCGGCGTGACAGGATTTGCCGCGGGCGACTCCGTCGTATCCACCAGCGTCATCGGCAGCTACGCCGAATACGCTCTTGTTCCCGCCGCGCAATTGGTGAAAGTTCCCGAGGGCGTGAGCCTTGAAACGGCGGCCGCTGCAATCTTGCAGGGCATGACCGCGCACTACCTCGCGATTTCCACGTTCCCGCTTAAGAAGGGGGATACGGCGCTGGTGCACGCGGGAGCCGGCGGCGTGGGACTGCTGCTTACGCAGATTGCAGCGCGCATTGGAGCACGCGTCATCACGACCGTCTCCACAAAGGCCAAAGCGGATCTCTCGCGCGAGGCCGGCGCCTCCGATGTGATTCTTTACACCGAGCAGGACTTCGAGGCGGAGGTCAAGCGGCTGACCCGCGGCAAGGGCGTCGACGTTGTCTATGACTCCGTCGGCAAGACGACCTTCGAGGGCAGCCTCAACTGCCTGCACCCGCGCGGCATGATGGTGCTCTTCGGCGCCTCCAGCGGCCCTGTTCCGCCCTTCGATCCCATCCAGCTCAACAGCAAGGGTTCGCTCTTCCTCACACGGCCCACGCTCTGGCATTACATTGCCACGCGCGCCGAGCTTGAGTGGCGCGCCGGCGACGTGCTGGGATGGGTTGCCAAAGGCGAATTGAAAGTCCGAGCCGAGCACACTTACCCGCTGGCCGACGCTGCGCAAGCGCAGATCGATCTTGAAGAGCGCAAGACGACGGGCAAGGTTCTGCTGGTTCCGTGACCACTGACTACTGACTACTGTCATGACCATCTCCATCGCTCCATCCGATCGCGTCTTCGTCCTCACTGGAGCCGGCATCAGCGCCGAGAGCGGCTTGCCCACGTTTCGCGCCTCAGACGGATTATGGGCTGGATTCCGCGTTGAGGACGTGTGCACGCCCGATGCCTGGCGGCGCGACCCCGCGGGTGTGTGGGCTTTCTACTCCGCGCGACGCGCGCAGGGCGCCAAGGCCAATCCCAATCCCGCGCACGTTGCGCTCGCCGAGCTCGAGGCGCAGCTCCCCGGCCGCTACTTTCTTTGCACGCAGAACGTCGACGACCTGCATGAGCGCGCCGGTTCGCACAATCTCGTCCACATGCACGGCGAGCTGGCCAAAGCGCGTTGCGAGCGAGAGTGCGGCCTCCCGCCGGTTGAGGACCACGCCGTCTACGCAAGCCTTGATGAAGTAGCCCGCTGCGCCTGCGGCGGACGTCTGCGCCCTCACATTGTTTTCTTTGGCGAGGTTCCCCTTGAGATGCCGCGCATCGAACACGAGATTTCGCGGGCCACGATGATGATCGTCATCGGCACCTCGGGCAATGTCTATCCCGCGGCCGGTTTCGTCCACTGGGCGCGGCAAAGCGGCGCGCGCACTGTCTACGTCGGTCCCGAGCACCCGCTGAATGCTTCGGCCTTCACCCACATCGTCGAAGGCAAAGCCGGCCAGGTGCTGCCGGGACTTTTCGAGGTCCAATCCTGACCCCATCGGCCTGCTGGCTCGCTAACTTGCTGACTCGCTGACTTGCTAGAGCTTAAACCTGTACCGCGCCTCCACCGCAAACATCCGCGGATCGTTCCAGTGGAATCCGCCGATGGTGATCGAGTTATCCAGCAACACGCGATGGTTGGTCACATTCATCACCGTTGCCGACAGCTTCCAGTTTTCGCCTAGCGAGTGGCCGATCGATGCGTCGAAGGTGGTGTGTGCCGGCAGATACGGCCCGTTGTATGGACCCTCGTTCGCGCCGGCCAGGCCGTTTGTGAACCCCGACCCGTAGTACACGTTCGTCGCGAACCACGTGTGCGCCGGCAGGTTCGCAGTGAAGCCCGTGTTCAGCGTGTTGCGCTGGTCGTGATCGAGCGGCACGTAGTCCGGGCCCAGGTCGCATGCCGGATCGGCGGCGATACTGCACGTGAATCCGCCGATGATATTCCCTCGCTGCTCGGCGATCTGGTTCGAGTACGTAACGTAGAACTGTCCCGCTGGCCAGAGCGACGGCGAGTGCAGCGTCATCTCCCACGCGCGCACCAGCGCCCCATCCACCGCGATGGGGAAGCAGGCGTTCGATTCGCCAAGGCACGAATGATCGAGGAAATTGTTGGCTCGCGTTTTGAATGTGTCCACGTTCAGCATCCATCCTCGATAAGGAATTTCAATGCCGAATTGATGTTCCTCATCGCGCTCCGAAGGCAGCGGCGTGAACGTGTTCTCGCCCATCGGCAGAGCGCTTGCATCATTCAGAACGGAGCTCGAAACCGTCTCGACCGGCGCGGGCTCGAAGAAGTGCCCATAGAAGCCGCGCAGCACCCAGTTGAGCCGGGGAATGCGGACCGTGGCGCCGATGCGGGGATAGACGGCGGTCTCGTTCAGTTCGGCGCGGTCGATGGAGAAGCGTTCGCCGCCGAGCAGCGTGACGTATGGGCCGAGGCGCAAATGATCGAAGACGTAGAACTCAAGCAAACCCGCGTTGGCAATCGCAGACGAATCAGGGTAGGCGGCAACAATGTTATGCGGAGGAAGAGTGCTCCTAACCACCGCGCCGAACAGGTCGTTCTCCCGCTGGTAATACGAGTAAAGGCCGCCCGAAAAGCTGTTCCATCCGGCTTCGGCACGCGCGTCGGCCTGCGTGCCGGCATACTCGGACTCCTGGTGCCAGGTCGTGGCTGCCGGATAATCGGTTGCCTTCGAATCGTAGTCGGCAAGATTACCGTGATAAAACGGCGCCACGCTGAACTGCGCTTTTGCCGAAATGGTGTGTACCCAATTGCCAATCACGAACGCGTCGCGCTCTGTCTGGCCGTCGCGCAGACCGTAGCTCTGGTAGTGCGGGTTCGCCTGCTCCCAATCATTGGGATCAGGATCGTAGGGTACCTGAAAGAAATCCTGCCGAAATTGTGCGTCCACACGTAGTTGGTCCTTCGAAGTCTGGTTGCGTATGAGCGACGCGAAGCCGCTCTCAGAATTGGTTGCATCGTGCAGGATCGCCGGGATGGGCGTGGCGAGCCCGTAGTTTGACCGCGAACCCGTGGCGCTCGCGTACCACGCAGACTTTTCCGAGTGGTCGCCGAACGCGACCTGCGCTTCGCCGGCGTACAAATTGCCCGCGGAGAGCAGCAGCTCGCCGTCGCGGTTGAACTCGAACCCATTGCGCGGCAGCACGTTGAACATCCCGTAGGTGCGGTCGCCCAGACCGGCGTCATAGCTGCCGCGCTGGATTTCCATCGAATCAATATCCTTAGGATCGATCTGCGGGCCAACGTTCGACGCGATCTTGGTATTGGGAATCGCCACGCCGTCAATCAGCCAACTCGTTTGGTGGCCGCCGCGCATGTGAAGCATGTCGTGCGTCATGTACGCGCCCGGAACGTAGTCGGTCACCATCTGCATGCCGGTTGTGCGGTCCGCCCCGGGCGTTTCGTCAATCGTCAGCCGCGTAATGAGCGTCGTCGGTGTCGCCGTGTCTGCTGCTGTGGTTGTCTCACCCTTTACCACCACCGTCTGCGCCGCTCCTTCCAGGGCGAGCGGAATGTGTAGCACCGGATTCGTTCCGGATACGACGGTCACGGTCTCGGCGGAGCTGGCGAATCCCGCAGCCAGGACCGTCAGCCGGTAGACGCCGATTGGCGTTTGCCCCAGCTCGAACTCTCCGTCGGCATTGGTTGTCGCGTGCAGCGCGAATGCTGAACTCGTGGCCTGGAGCGTTACCGCCGCGCCGGCAACGGGACGGTGCTCGGGGTCGTGAACCACCCCATGCACGGTGGCAAAGATCGTTGCGGCAGCGGGAAGGGAAGCAGCCAGCAACAGCGCTGTCACGGGGAAATAGGAACGAGATCGCAAGACCAAAGACCTCCTTGCTGGTCCATTGGGAACGCAGGCATTCGATGCGCGCCGTCCGCGGTCGCACGATGCCTGCCAACGCGAGGGGAATCGCCGAAAACCGCCCGCACCAGCCCAGCGACACGCGCGTTCCGGCACGCGGACGCGCATAATCGTTCCCGCAGACTCAGGGACGGATTTTCAGCGCACGGTTTAGCTGGGTTCGAGAGGCGGAGGGCCGCGCCCGGCGTGCGTGAGGCCGGGGCGCGAGCAGACGAACGCGCGAGCAGCCGCGGGTGCGAATCCGCGCACCTCATCGCTGCGAACCTGGGCTGCCGCAGCGACCAGCGCATGTGCGGGCATCAGGATCGCGAGCCTTATGCCGGGGTAGACCGGGCACGTTGGCGGAGCGTCAAAGGCCGATCTTGGATCGAGCGCGAGACGCGCCCTCATGGCCATGATCTGCTGATCCATGGCGCAGTGATGCGCCCCGTGCCGCCGGCAGCACGGCGGAAGGCCTGCATCCTCGCTGCCGTCGACGAACGCCGACAGCGGTCCAAGCCCGAAGAACAGGATGAGGAAAATGGAGAAGCCGCGCCGCATCTATGCTGATGCTAGCAGAACTCGTGTGCTGTTCATCGCGCCGTGACGAAAAGATGAGAATTGCTTTTTCTGATTTCTGCGACAAAAACTGTTCCCTGTTCTCTGATCCCTATTCCCTGTCTTTCCGGTCCCTGCTTTATCATCGATACATTGCGTGGTTTTCATTCCGCCGTCACAAAGCAAAGGAAGATTCCGGTGCCTGAAGTGCACAGCTCCGCATTGCCGCCTGATGTATCTGCCGCGCAGCCGCGCAAACCGCGCGTTGCCCGCCACCTTCGCATCGCCATCTTCGGCTTCGGCACAGTGGGCAGTTCGGTGGCGCGCATTCTTGTCGAATCCAAACCGCACGGGCTCGAGCTCACCCATGTCTTCAATCGCGGCATAGCGCGCAAGCGAGTTGACTGGGCGCCCTCAAACGTCGTGTGGAGCGAAGACGCCGATGCCGTGCTGGCCTCCGATGCGGACGTGATTGTGGAACTCATCGGCGGTCTCGACCCCGTGGGAGGCTGGATTCGCCGTGCGCTTGAGGCAGGCAAAAGCGTCGTCACCGCGAACAAAAAGCTCATTGCGTATCACGGCATCGAGCTGGAGCGGCTGGCCGCAGCCAGGGGCAGGCATCTCAAATACGGCGCAGCCGTCGCCGGCGGAATCCCCGTGATTCCCGGTCTCGAGCAAGGTCTGGCCGGCGACCGCATCCAGCGCATCGAAGGCATTCTCAACGGCACATGCAATTTCATCCTCAGCCAAATGGAGCAGGGCGCCGAGTTCGACAAAGTGCTGGCCGAAGCCCAGGCCAGGGGCTACGCCGAAGCCGATCCCACCGAAGACGTCGGCGGATTCGACGCCCGCGCCAAGCTTGCCATTCTCATGCGCCTTGCCCTCCGCGTCGAGGTCAATCCCGATGAGATTGTTCCCCGCTCGCTCACGACCATCACCCCGGTCGACTTCAGCTACGCCCGCGATCTCGGCTGCACCATCCGCCAGGTTTCGCGCGCCGAGCAGGTCGAAAGCCGGCTTGCGGCCACCGTTGGACCGATGCTGGTCTCATTGCGTTCTCCGCTGGCCTGGTCGCAGGGCATGGAGAATATGGTTATTGCCAACGGACGCTACGGCGGCGACGTGGTTTTTTCCGGCCACGGCGCGGGTGGCCAACCCACGGCCGTCGCGGTGGTCAGCGATTTGCTGGCCCTCGCTCATGGTTCGCGGCGCGTCGACATTCCGTCGGCTCCCGCTCGTGTCGGCGCCGAATTTGAGGTGCCGCATTACATCCGTTTCCTGGTCAAGGACAGGCCCGGGATCGTGGCTGCAATCACCTCCGCGCTGGCCCAGCAGCAGATCAACATCCGCGCCATCGTGCAAAAACCGGGCTATCCCGCTCACGCGCTGCCCTTCGTGGTCACCGTCGAGCCGTGCAAAAGCTCCGCGCTGCAGCGTGCGCTGGCGCAAGTTCGCTCACTGGACTGCATGCTGGTCGAGCCCCTCGATCTCCAGATGTTGGAGTAACGGAATAGGAACGAGTGGCAGCGGTTTCAGCGTGACGAAGCTCGCACTGCTCTTTCGGTATGATTGATATTCTTGGTCCCTAGTTCACTTGTTTGAGGTCACGCCATGATCGGCACCAGTTATCGATGTGAAATATGCGGCCAGGAAAGCGACAATCCTTCGCGCTGGATCGTCATCCACTGCAACAGCGAGCAGCTGACCGTTTATAAGTGGACCAAGGAAGCCGCCGATGCGCACGGCGCGCGCCACTACTGCGGCGAGGGACATGCCCAGGTCTACATCAGCCGTTGGCTTGAGGCCGCCTGCAGCTAGGTCGGGCTTTCAGTCCAGGAGCTTCGCCGGCCCGGTCGACTCGCGAACGACCAGTTCCGACTCCATGAAGATATCGGCCGGAAAGGATTTCTTGCGATCCGCGATCCGCTCCAGCAGCACCTTTGCGCCGCGCCGACCCATCTCTGCCAGCGGCTGTCGGACCGTGGTGAGCGAGGGCGTGGCATAGGCAGCTGAGAGAATGTCGTCGAAACCAACCACTGAAACATCTCCCGGTACGCTCAGGCCGGCATCCTTCAGCGCGCGAATGGCGCCGATGGCCGCAATATCGTTGAAGCAGAAGACCGCAGTGAAGGCGCGCGTCCGCTCCAGAAGCGCCTGCATCGGCTTGTAGCCGATCTCCGGCGCCATGGGGTGCTGGCCCGCCTTCATCGACCATCCGGACGCGTCGATGCGGATGGCCAGCGCCGGATCGATCTTCAGGTTCATCTCCCGGGCCACCTGCTGGATGCTTTCCCAGCGGAACTCGGAGTCAGGAATCACGCGCGGGCCTCGCATAATGGCGATCCGCCTGTGGCCCAGCTTGTAGAGGTGCGAGAGGGCCTGCTGCACGGCGAGGTGGTGATCGAGGACGATGTTGGTTACGTTCTCAGCCGCGCAGTGGGCCGAGATGGCGACCACCGGGACCGGGACCGCGAGCTCCTCAACGGCCGTATTCAGCAGCAGGAAACCGTCGACAGCGCGCTCCACCAGCATCCGGGGATACTTCTCGATCATCTCCGGCTTCCAGTCGTGGCATGCGGTGAAATAGAAGTAGCGGGCCGCGGTCAGCTCCTGCACCACGCCGCTCATCACGCGCGTAAAGTAGCCTTCGCTCAGGTCGGGCGCCAGCACTCCCACGCTCATGGACCGGCTTTGCCGCAGCGAACGGGCAAAGTAGTTGGGCCGGTAGTCGAGCCGGTTGGCGGCCTCAACCACCCGGCTGCGTGTTTCCTGCGGGATGGATTTCGCGCTCGGCGAGTCATTCAGAACCAGGGATACCGTGGTCTGTGAGAGGCCCAGGTGGTCGGCAAGCATGCGAAGGTTCACGTGGCCGGTCGGCTCCGCCTTCTTTCCCTTTGTCATGTTGAAGTTGTACCATTCCCCCGCCATGATTGTAGACCGTTTTCAGACCAGTACATCGATTTTCTTCAAGTGATAACCAACTGAATCGATTGAGAAAACGCATTCTTGCATGGGTGCGGCTTTTCGAGCGTGATCTTCAACACACCGGAAACGCGTTTACGCCCCGCCACGTCCTGACCTTGAAATCTACGATTTCCACCCGTATGCGCTTGATTTTGCTTCCTTGTAACCTCGTGTTCATAATTCCCCGGTAGCCTGACCACTGTGGACGCCACCGTGCCCGAGATTCGCATTTCCCAGCCTCAGACTCAACCGGAACCTGCATCGGACCCCCTTCAGGCGCCTGTTGCGGTGCCGCAGGAGCACTCGGCGATTCGCCGCTACCTGCTTGCCCGAGGCAACTCTGCCGTTGCCGACGGGATCTTCCGGTGGCTGATGGTTCTGTGTGCCCTAAGCATCTTCGCCATCGTGATTCTCATCGTCATGGAGTTGGTGCAACGGTCGCAACTCTCATGGCACGCTTTTGGCTTCAAGTTCTTCTGGAAATCCTACTTCGACCCCACGACCGGTCTTCCATCCTACTGGGACCCTGTAAACGGCTACTTCAGCGCATTGCCTTTCGTCTATGGCACGCTGGTTTCCTCGCTGCTGGCGTTGCTGCTGGCGGTTCCGCTCGCGATTGGCGTGGCCGTCTTCCTCACTGAAATGTGTCCCGGATTTCTGCGCGCGCCGCTGGCTTTTCTCACCGAACTGCTGGCCGCCATTCCCAGCATCATTTACGGTTTGTGGGCAGTCTTCGTTCTGGTGCCGCTGCTCCGCGACTATCTCAATCCGGCGCTGGTCAAAAGTCTTGGCTGGACGCGCCTCTTCGATGACACGAATCCCACCGGACTCGGCTATTTCGCGTCTGCTGTCATTTTGGCCATCATGATCCTGCCCATCATCTCCTCGCTTACGCGCGAAGTGATGACCGCCGTGCCGCACTCGCAGCGCGAGGCGGTGCTGGCCCTGGGCGCCACGCGCTGGGAAATGATTCGCATGGGCGTTTTGCGCAATGCCCGCGTCGGCATTGTCGGCGCCATCATCCTCGGCCTCGGCCGCGCGCTGGGCGAAACCATGGCTGTCACCATGGTCATCGGCAATACCCCACAGATCCCTCATTCTTTCCTGGCTACCGGAAGCTCGATGGCATCTGTCATCGCCAACGAATTCACCGAGGCCGTGTCTGACATGCATCTGAGCGCGCTCATCGAGATTGGCCTGGCGCTGTTTATTGTCACCATCATCGTGAATGCAATCGCCCGCCTGCTCGTCTGGGCAGTTACGCGCGGGGCCCCGGCAGCAACTCGTTGAGAAGCAAAACTGCGAGCAACAAGAGGTGAAGAGAGGGATCGGAGCGACAGTGCCAAAGGAATTCCAAATGCGTACGCGCCTCCGCTGGCTGGGCGACAAGACGGCAACATTCCTGGCGGTCCTATCGACCCTTCTGGTCATTCTTCCGCTGGTGGCGATCTTCATCTATCTCGTCCTCAAAGGCGCCAGTTCGCTTAATCTCGATTTCTTCACCAAAATCCCCAAGCCGGTCGGCGAGGTCGGCGGCGGAATGGCCAATGCCATCGTCGGCTCGGTGACCCTTCTCGCGATTGCCAGCCTCATCGGAGTTCCGATAGGCATCGGCGGCGGCATCTACCTGGCCGAGTTTGGCCGCGGCACCAAATTGGCCAATGCCGTCCGCTTCACCGCCGACGTCCTCAACGGCGTTCCTTCCATCGTCATGGGTCTGGCCGCCTACGCGCTCATCGTCGTGCCACAACATCATTTCTCGGCTCTGGCGGGCGGCGTGGCGCTGGGCATCATGATGATCCCCACCATCTGCCGGACCACCGAAGAAATGCTCCTCATGGTTCCGCACGCTGTCCGCGAAGCCGCGCTAGGCCTCGGCGTTCCCAATTGGCGCTCGGTCCTCTCCATCACCGCCAAGACCGCCTCGCCGGGAATCATTACCGGCTGCATGCTGGCCTTCGCGCGCGTCGCCGGAGAAACCGCGCCGCTCATCTTCACCGCGTTGGGCAACGATTTCTGGAGCACCAGCCTCAACGAGCCCATCGCCGCCCTCCCTCTGCAAATTTATGTTTACGCAATCTCTCCCTACGACGACTGGCACAGGCTGGCGTGGGCGGGATCGCTGGTTTTGATCGTTCTCATTGTCCTTGCGGTTTCACTGGTGCGTTTTGTCACCAGTCGCGGCGTGTTGAAGGGGACAACCTAAACAGCATTCCTCATTCGAGATTGCCGTGTTTTGATGTTAACGTTGGGTGGCGATTTCTTGGGGAAACCGCCGCCGCGGGTTTTCGGTTGCAGCGGAAAGCGGAAGGAGAAATGCGCACGTGGGCGTCGGCATTGAAGTAAACAATCTGAACGCGTGGTACGGCTCGAATCACACGTTGCAGGACATCACGCTGAACATCCCCGCCAACCATGCGACGGCGCTGATCGGTCCTTCAGGTTGCGGCAAGAGCACCTTTGTGCGCTGCCTCAACCGCATGCACGAGACCAATCCCATCGCCCGCGTCACCGGCACTGTCCGCATCGGCGACCTCGACATCTATAACGACACCACGCCCGTCGAGATTCGCCGCCGCGTGGGCATGGTCTTCCAGCGCCCCAATCCATTTCCCACCATGTCCATTTACGACAACGTCGCCGCCGGCCTCAAGCTCAACGGCTATTCCGACCGCCGTTCGCTCGATGAGATCGTCGAAAAGTCGCTCAAGAACTCGGCGCTGTGGGACGAAGTCAAGGACGACCTGAAAAAGAAGTCCGGCGCCAGCCTCTCCGGCGGCCAGCAGCAGCGCCTCTGTATTGCGCGCGCCCTTGCCGTCGATCCTGAAGTCCTCCTGATGGACGAGCCTGCCTCCGCACTCGACCCCGTCTCCACCTCCAAGATCGAGGACCTCATTTTCCAACTAAAGTCGCAGTACACCATCGTGATTGTGACGCATAATATGCAGCAGGCGGCTCGCGTGGCTGAGAAGACCGGCTTCTTCCTCAACGGCCGCATGGTCGAGTTCGATTCGACTCACAAAATTTTCACCAATCCTTCTGACAAGCGCACGGAGGATTACATTACGGGCAGGTTCGGATGACACGGATACGCTTTCAACAAAGCCTCGAAGACCTGAAGGAAAACCTCCTGGTGATGGCCGGGCTGGCCGAGCAGGCCATCCAGCGCGCCATCGAGGCCTACCGGGTTCGCGACCTTTCCATCTGCGACCTCGTCAATCGCAGCGAAATCGCCATCAATCGCATGGAGCGCGATATCGACCAGTCCGCGCTCGACCTGCTCGCCATGGAGCAGCCCATGGCCATCGACCTGCGCTTCATCCTCAGCGTCATCAAGATCAACGCGGATCTGGAGCGCGTTGGCGACGCCGCCAAAAGCATCAGTGACCGCGTCCGCATCATGGAGCGCATGGCCGCCGTCGATCTGCCCGTCGACATTCCCCGCATGGCCTCAATGGCGGCGGATATGGTGCGCAAAAGCCTGCAGGCATTCATCGAAGGCGACGCCGAGCTGGCCCGCGGCGTGCTTACAATGGACGACGCCGTCGATCAGATGAACCGCGCCGCCTTCCGCGCGCTCACCGCCGTGATGGAAGAGCAGAGCCATCTTGCTCCGCAGGCTCTCAATGCCCTCATGATCTGCCGCAGCCTGGAGCGCGTCGGCGATCACGCCACCAACATCGCTGAAGACGTCATCTTCTGGGTGCAGGGCGCCGATGTCCGCCACTACAAGAGCGTGGCCAAGAGCGCAGCCGCGGCCAAAGCCGCAGTCACCGAAGGCGCTGGGGCCCAAACCGCACCAGCCAGTGCATCTCCCGCCAACACAACTTCAGGCAATAGCTGAGCGCGCTCTCACCTCCGCTCAAAGAAAAGCCCCGCTCGCAGCGGGGCTTCTTCGTTGCTGGGCGCCCTAGGTCTCGTTCGCCGCGGCGAAGTGGCCCGACAAACCACGCTGAAAGCAGAAAGCCGTCTCTCTAGTGGCCCGCCAGCGCCGTCAGCTTGCTCCGCGCCGCCCGCGCCTCCGGCGTCTGCGGATGCCGCTGAATGAGCGAACGCAGCTCGTGAATGCCTTCCTCGCGCTTGTTCAGCGCAATCAATGCGTATCCTTTGTGCAGTTGCGCCGCCGGAGCCTTGGCATTGCCGCTGAAACCTTCCAGCACCTCGTTGTAATCGTTGATCGCTGTCTGGTAGTCCTTTTGCTGATAGGCAATCTCGCCCATGTAGAACTCCGCGGTTCCAGCCTGCTCATCCAGCGGATAGTAATGCACCACGTCCTGGAATTCGCCTTGCGCCACCTGGTACCTTCCGGCATTGAAGTCGCGCATGCCGGCCTGCAGTGTCTCCTGCAGCGGAGGCGCCTGCTGGGCGGAGGCAGCGTTCGGCGCTGGTGCGGTCCCAGGGCTGCTCGGCAAGCCGGGGCCCTGGCCCGGTCCTGGCGTTCCCATGCCTCCAGGCCCGGTTGCTCCGGGTTGCGTTTGTGACGCCGGCTGCTGAGCCTGCATCGCTTGCAGTTGTGTCTGCATATCCTGCAATGATTTGTCCAGCTTGGCGACTCGCGCCTTCAGCTCATCCACCGAATCGTTCAGCGACTGCACCTGCCCCGAAACGGTATCGACCTTTCCGCTCACTGCGTCGCCCTGTGCATTGAGCTTTTGCTGCAGGGCGTTCACCGTGGTGGTCACCTGGCTCGCCTGATCCGCCGTTTGCTGCGCCAGGTGCTCCAGCACGCTCATCCGCGCATCCAGCGTGGATTGCAGCCGCTGCACTGCGTCCATCAACTGCTGCACCTGGGTTTGCAGTTCCACAATCTCCTTTGAGACCGCGTGGGCGGGCGTAGCCGCGGGACCAAACAGAAGAATCAGAGCCGCAATTGCCAGCAGGCGATCCCGAAAACCGATGAATCTGTGCATGGTTTCAACCTTCCTGAATCCAAAACTCTCTACGTATAACGATACGGCAGCCCGGCCCTTCAGCAGTTTTCCAGTTGTCGCGGGGCGAAGCCGAAATTGCCAAGTGGCTTTTTCCTCAAGAAAAAGCCACCTTTCACAGCGCCGGAAACGCCACACACAAACTGGAAAACTCCTCTCGGGCGAGGCTGCCGCGTTTCAGTCAAGATAATCTGTCGGCTGGCGCCGCCCGCCGCTCCCAATGGCCACGCGCCGAATTCCCCATGGGACAGCGACCGAAAAGCTGAAAGCGGACAGCTGAACGTTGCCTCACTTATCGATCGAGAATCCATCCCTGCGGTTCAACTGCCAGCACTCCTCGGTCTCATCCGTGCAAAACGGCTTCTCTTTTCCGTAGCTGATCAACTTGATGCGGTCGGCAGCCACGCCTGCCGTAACCAGCGCGGTCTGCGCCGCCTGCGCTCTGTTCTGGCCCAGAACCAGGTTGTATTCGTCCGATCCGCGCTCGTCGCAGTAGCCGCCGATCACGACCCTGACATTCGGGTGCGCGATCAGGTAATCGGCGTTCTTTGCCAGAACTGACTGCGCATCGGTGCGGATATCGTACGTGTCGTAGTCGAAGAAAATCGGCTGCACGTGAGCATCGAAATCCTGCTCCTCCGTCATGGTCGTGCTCGGCACGCTGACCGCCGGCGGCGCGTTCACCGTCACGTGCGCGGTGGCGTCGGCAGAGCCGCCCTCGCCGCGCGCCACCAGGTGATACGTGGTCGATTCTGTCGGCGTCACGGTCTTCACGCCCACCGTCGGAACCGGCCCGATGCCGTCAATCGAAACCGAATCGGCATTCGCCGTGTGCCAGGTCAACTGCACCTGGTCTCCGGCCGAAATCACCGTGGGCGTCGCCGTCAAATCTGCCGTCGGCGCGCCCCCGGCCCCGGCCGGTGCCTCTCCCTGGTTCGGCAGAGGCTGCTGTTTCTTCTTGCATCCCGAAACTGCTGTCAAGGCAACTAGCAGGAGAGAGAAGATCAAAATGGATTTGCGTTGTCTCAAGGGGATTCTCCTTCTCAAAAAAAGCTCAACTCATCCTTTTGGGGCCCCGGGCTTTCTTGTTCTCCCGCGCGCTCATCTTGCTCCGGCGCCGATAAAATCATAGTTCATCGCAACGCTGGCAAAGTTGTTGAACATGGTTCGCCTTCGTGCCGCCGATTCCCGCGCTCATGCTCACTTCCAACTCCAGTTCGGCATCGTGCCGCCAGTGCCAGACGTAGCGCCGGGCTCCTGCCCGGCTGTCGTGCGGGCGTCCTCGCCCGCACACGTGATCCATCCCCGGGGCTCACTTCCAACTCCAGTTCGGCATCGTGTTGTCGCCGGAATAGGTGAGTTGATGCTGTTCGGTGCCGTCAGCCAGCATCGTCCAGATCTGTGTGCGATGCCCGATCTGGCGCTGGAACACTATGTGCCGCCCATCCGGCGACCACGACGGAAAATCGTTGATGCCCGCCTCATGCGTCGCCTGCAGCCAGTTCTTGCTGGCGATATCCATCACGTAGATGTCATACCCGCCCGGATCGCCGGGGCCGTATTTGCGATTCCATGCGAAGGCCAGCAAGCCGCCGTTGGGGGCCCACGAAGGAGAGATGGCGTAGCCCATATCGGTCATCCGCTGCACGTTGGCGCCGTCTTTGTCCATGATGTAAATCTGCGGCTCGCCCGTCCTTCCGCTCACAAACGCGAGCTGGTTGCCGGTGCGCGGATTCCAGACCGGCGCGACATCGGAGCCGAACGACGTGACGCTACGGGCATGCCCGCCGCCTGCGTCCGCGATCCAGATGTCCGGATGCCCGCCGCGCGCCGATGAGAACGCAATGCTCGAGCCGTCTGCCGACCATGCCGGCGATTGGTTGCTTCCTCCCGCGGTACCTGTGGGAAAGCTCACCAGGCGGCCCAGATCCTGCGAATACATCCGAATCGCCCATCCATCCCTTCCCAAGGAGGCAAACGCAATTCGGGAGTTATCCGGTGAGATGCGCGGAGAGAGCGAAATGCTGCCTAAGTGCGTGACGGCATGTTGATTGGCTCCATCGTAGTCCATCACCCAGATCTCTTTTGAGCCGGTGCGGTTGCTCACAAAATAGAGCTTGGTTTCGCAGATGCCGTTGATGGCGCCGCCCAGCCGGGAGATGATGTCGTCGGCAAATCGGTGCGCGATGGTGCGCGCCATCTCTTCGTTGGCCCCTTCGTTATACTGCCTGGCCAGCACCGGTTCGCTCCCCGCGGTGCGCGCATCTGTCAGCCATCCATACACAACCAGCCGGCCGCTTGTGGCCGAAAGCGCTCCCAGGGCCACCATGGCCGCGTTGGCCGGCACGGCTGACCACTGCGCGGCAACGAACTCCTGCGGCGATCCTGGCATCGCCTGCGGCGCAAGGCTCTTTGACACCATGTCGAAGATGCCCGCGCTGGCCAGATCGTTGTACAGCGTGGAGTCGAAGATGGCCTTCAGCGGCGCCGTTCCAGGATCGCTGCCGACCGGCTTGAAATCTGCCGCCGCCAGGCGGATGCGCTCGTTGCCCAGGTTTGTTCCGGTGTGCACCCAGTCCTGGGCGGAAACTTGCGGCGCCAAAAAGTATGCCAGGGCAAGCAGCAGGGGGAAGACCCGGGTTATTGCTTTCATGCGATGTGCAATCCTTCCTGTTGGGGTAACAGATGATTGTGCGCACGCCCTTCCCAAGGGAGCCTATGTTGCATGACGCTCAATACAGCAAATCGTTAGATGCTTCTTCCATGCCGCGCGTGTTCCGCTTCAAACATCAAGCCGCGACGCGCTAACCACTAACCACGGCTTTTCAATACTCGCAGTAGTACGAAACCTGCAGCGTACTTTGATTATAGTTCGACGGCAGCGGGCCAAATGTTGCCACTCGTTGCACGGCGCGCTCGCAAGAAATGTCCAGCGTGGGGCTGCCGCTCGACCGGTCCAGTTGCATATTGCTCGCGGCGCCGTCGCGGTGAATGCTAAAGACCAGGTACACACGCGCGCCTTTCGGCGTGCGCGGATCCACCTGCCTCTTGTCCCAGTTCTGCGCCATCATGCGATTGATCTGATCCACATACCACGGGTACAGGCTCTGGAAGTTGTTGTCGCCAACGGTCGTCGGCCCGGTCGATCCAACCTGCATCTGGTGCGGCATCACCGAGCCCGCCTGCTCGCCATACTGCGCCATGTTCTGCTTGGGCGCAGGCTGATGCTGTTGTGTCTTGGGTATATTCTGCGGGGTCGGCTTTTTGGGCTTGCCTACGATCGGAATCGCTGTTTCATCCACGTGCTTCTGTTCCTTGGGGCTCGGCGCTGCCGGCGCCTGGCTGGGCGTCTCTGTCGCCAGAACGTTCTGGTTGACCTGGGTAGCCGGCAGCGGCAGCGCGCTGCTCACCAATGTCACCTGCATCGATCCGCCTGCGCCCGGGTTGCCCCACATGTTGTGATGAAACAGTCCCATCAGCCACCCGTAATACACAAGCAGGCAGCCGATGGCGAGATGCAGGCTCAGTGAGCCCACTGCCGGTCCGGCAAAAGGCTCCCGGGCCAGTTCCCGCTCCAGGTGTTCGCCGTGCTCAAAAACTTCGCTCATCTTCGAGCCAATCCTTGGGTGCCCCACCCTCGCCACGCCTCTGTTTTTGTGGCTAGGGTGGGGATCTCCGCTAACCCCGCTGCACTGTCTATTTCCCGTTCCCCGCCGATGCCTTCGTCTCCAGCGGTTGCGTCACAATCGACACATTCGTAATGCCCGACAACTTCACCGCATCCATCACGCTTGCGAATGCTCCGAACGGCACCCGCTCGTCGCTACGCAGGTAAATCGACTGGTGCGCCGGATCCACCCCCGGCTGGTGCAACCGTTGCGGCAGGTCGTGAACATTGACCGGCTGGTCGTTGAGATATACATTCTGGTCACGGTCGATGGTCACCACCATGCGCTGCTCGGTGATCTGTTGCACCGTGCGCGTCTTCGGTACATTCACTTCGATCCCGGACTGCAGCACCGGCTCTGTGATCATGAAGATCACCAGCAGCACCAGCACCACGTCCACCAGCGGCGTGATGTTGATCTCCGCCAAAGAGGATCGTGTTTGTCCGTTGTTGGTTGTGAAAGCCACGCTTGAACTCCACCAGCTCCGTGACCGCTTGTTTTTGTACCAATGTGGGTGCCCCATCCTTGCGGCGTATTTGTTCTAGCCGCAAGGGTGGGAAGGCACAAAATCACGCGGTCACAAACCTAGCTCCGCTCCTACCCTCTCGGCGAGCCTTCGCCGCCCGCCGCGCGTTGCCCGCCCTGCGCGCGCGCCGGCATCTCTTCCAGCGAGTTCAGCAGTTCGCGGCAAAAGTCGTCCGTGGCCGAAGCAAAGATTCTGATGCGCGCCGTGAACTGGTTGTACGCCACCACGGCCGGCACGGCCACAAACAATCCCGCGGCCGTCGTAATCAGCGCCTCTGCGATACCCGGCGCCACGGCGCGCAACGTGGCCGAGCCTGCCTGCCCCAGCCCCTGAAACGCATCCACCACTCCCATAACCGTGCCGAACAGCCCCACAAACGGGCTAGTCGCGCCGATCGTCGCCAGCCAGGTCATGCGGCGCTCCAGCGCCGTAATGGCCTCGCTGGCCGCGGTCTGCGCTGAGCGCTCCAGCGGCGCCAGGTTGCTCGGGGGGCCGATCCCGCCCGTCTGCCGCTTGTAAGTCTCGTATACGTCCTCAAACACCTGCGCCAGCGGGCTCGCGCTGTATTCGCCGGTCAGCGCCGAAATTTCCTGCAGCCGCGACGCCTTGCGGAATGCGCGAATGAACCTCCGGCTCTGCGTCGTCGCCCTGCCGAAGGCTGATATCTTGCCCAGGATCACCATCCACGAGTACAGGCTGGCGAGCAGGAGAAGCACCAGGACGCAAATAGCGATGGGCCCGATGTTGCTCATCATCTGGGCCAGCCCGCTGAACCCCTGCGACGGCGTCGCGGGCGTGCCTGCGCCGCCGTCAGCCTGAAATAAATACACCAATGCCGCAGTAAAAATCGCCAATCACCTCAATATTCAACGGTACCAGACCAGCTTCCTGGCCCCAAGTGACCGTCTGGGTGCCTCCGTTTCGTCCCTGTTGTGACGGCCCGATTGGGCGGCCAAAGCCGCGAGAACAATTCCGCGTCGAACCCGCCGTTCATGCTATGCTGCGCTCGGATTCCTTTTGAACTCTCCGTCTCAGTGGTTTTGATCACGCAGGACCGAGGGTGCCCCAGGTCTCGATTTTGAGACCTGGGAAACCTCAACTCTTAACCGGCCAGTCACGGAACCGGACCATGCTCGTCCAACTGCGCGCTGAAAACTACGCCGTCATCGATCACGCCATCGCTTCGTTCGGCTCCGGCCTCAACCTCCTCACCGGCGAAACCGGCGCCGGCAAATCCATTCTCGTCGACGCGCTGGCCCTGCTGATGGGCGGCAAATCCTCGGCCGACGTCGTGCGCCACGGCGCCGACAAGGCCGTCGTCTCCTGCGTCTTCGAGTCCACTCCCGGCGCGGAATCCATCCTCGAGCAAAACGGCATTGACGCCGAAGGAACCGAAATCATTCTTCGCCGCGAGATTCTGTCCACCGGCAAGGGCCGCGTCTTCGTCAACAACCAGCCTGCCACCAACGCCGTCCTCCGGCAGCTCGCGCCTGAGCTTGCTCTCGTGCACGCGCAAACTGAGAGCCTCGCCAGTTTCGACCAGTCGCAGCAACGTATCCTCCTTGACCGCTTTTCCGCTATTTCCTTAGATGCCGTCGCCGAGGCTTATGCTCAGTGGCACGCCGCCCAGGACAAGCTCAACGATCTCCTCCAGGGCGAGCAGGACCGCCTGCGCATGGTCGATCTGTGGACGTACCAGCGCAACGAAATCGACTCCGCCCGCCTCGAGTCCGCTGAAGACGAAGCCCTCGAAACCGAAAAACGCGTCCTCGCCAACGCCGAAAAGCTCTATGCCGCCGCCATGAGCGCATTCGACCAGCTCTACGAAGGCGGCTCATCGGCCGAGGCCGCCCTGCGCGCCGCCATCCGCAACGTCGAGGAGCTGGCCCGTTACGACGCGCGCTTTGCCGAACCAGCCCAGCAGCTCTCGGGCGCGCGCGCCACCATCTCCGACGTCGCCACCAGCCTCCGCGACTACGCCGAGGGCATCAACGCCTCGCCCGAGCGTCTGGCCGAGATCGAAGACCGTCTCGCTCTCCTCGAACGTCTCAAGCCCAAATACGGAAAGACCGTCGCCGAGGTCATTGCATTTGGCCAGGACGTGGCCCGCAAGCTCTCTGAAGTCGAGGACCGCGACGAAATCTTGAAGACTCTCCGCGCCGAGCTCGACAAGGCCGCGGCGGAATACAAGAAAGCCGCCTCCGCGCTCACCACAGAGCGGCAGGCCGCCGCCCAAAAACTCGCCAAACTCGCCGAAGCCCAGATCAACTCCCTCGCCATGAAGGCGCGCTTCCAGGTCGCCGTCACCTCGAGCGATCAGGAATCCGCATGGACCTCCGCCGGCTGGGACGAGGTGAAGTACTTGATCGCCACCAATCCCGGCGAGCCGCTCAAGCCGCTCGTCGAAATTGCTTCAGGCGGCGAGCTGTCGCGCGTTTTGCTGGCGCTCAAGGTGGCGGTAGAAGAGTCCTCGTCCAAAACCAGGAAAAAGACCACGCCGCGCACGCTCGTCTTCGACGAAATCGACATCGGCATCGGAGGCCGCGCCGCCGACGCCGTCGGCCAGAAACTCAAGACCCTGGGTCGCGCCCAGCAGGTCCTCTGCGTCACCCACCTCCCGCAGATCGCCGCCTTCGCCGATCAGCATCTCGCCGTCGAAAAGCGCGAGAAGGACGGCCGCACGCAAACGCGCATCCGCGTCCTCGACGACCGCGCCCGCACCCACGAAGTCGCGCGCATGCTCAGCGGAGCCAAAGTCACCGACACCAGCCTTCAGCACGCCGCCCAGATGATCGCCGCCAGCCGGTAGCCGCTCGCCAAGCGCGCCCGCGGGTCCGGATCTGATTCATCGGGCCATGCGGTCTGGACTGTTCGGACTCTAGAAAATCGCTACTCCGGCGCCATCGTCTGCCGGAGGACAGCCGCTGTCTCCCGTTGGATTCATCTCCCGCAGGTAGGCCATCGTCGCTTGCTGCGACTCGAGTCCGGCCAGGGACTGGCTTCTGACGTTATAGACGAAGAAGTGATCTCCGTATGGATAGTGACCCTCAGGTTCCCCATACATCGTCGTGTCCACCCCGGCCTCTCCAAAATGCGCATTTGGCGAGATGACATCACCACGAAGCGAGTAATCGCCCAGTGTGATTTCAATTGCTCCAGAGGTGTCCCAATCAGTTTCAAATACGGGGGCCGCCCCGGAGTATCTGCAGAAGCCATCCAGCAACAAAACGCTCCTCTGCGGCAACCCCCGCACATTTGCCTTCACAGATTGCAGAATCAACTTCTGCTTCGCCGCGGCATCGTCCCAGTAGTAGCCAATTCCGCTCACCGCCAGGCTGTTCAGCCCGCATGCCACCCCAATCAAAATACTGAACACACGAACCCGCACAACTGGCCACTTGATTGCCGAGCACAGCAGCCCCGTCAATGCCACAAGGATCAACGCTGCGCCCAGCGCGGCGGCAACGCTAATACGGTCGCCCTCTCCCGGTGCAGCGTAGTCCCACGTCAGGTCACGCACGAACAGCAGGATTCCCAGCAGGAAAACTACGAAGCCCGCCGCAATCAGCAATAGGCAGTTGCGCCAATTCAGCGCGTCGTTCGGCCCCATGTTACGCCAGAGATAGACCGACACGGCAAATGCAATCGCAATTGCGATGGTAATCGCTGTCGCAGTCAACGCCGAATGTTGCCACATGTGCGCAATCACCCATGGCAAGTGCAGCAAGTATGCCCATAAATTGAACTGAACCATCTGCGCGCCGGTGTGCGCAGCCATGCTTCCTAGCCGACCGAGGAATCTCAGTAGATGGTGATGATAAATCACTCGTTGTTGCATCCTGATCTTGATGATGCCTGCAACGAATAGAGCAGCCAGCATCACCCCGATTCCGGCTAGCGTGCGAAGACCGCGTCCTGATAAACGGGCTTCGCGATAACGGCGCCATACAATCGCCGCGATCGACGCTGCAATTAAACCAACCGCTACTTCGTACGAAAGGAAGCTCAGGATGAAGGATACGATCGAGGCAGTGATCCAGCTCATGGAGTGAACCGTGTCGGGCCGAACCGATCGCAGCAACGCGTAAATGCCGGCCAATGCAAAGACAATACTAATGATTGCCTGTTGCGACGAAAACCAGAAGCGGATCACTGAGTCATGAGGCAGCACTCCGTATACTGCCGCGATCGCGAGTGCAGCATGGCGCTCCACATTCAACTCTCTGAGCACCAGGTACAGAAACGCAACAGCTGCACCAAGTACTGCGACTCCCAGTACGCCGTGCGCCGGTTCGTTTCCACCGAAGGCCTTATAGTCCAGGACCATGTAAACCGCCTGAACCGGGCGAACGCGAACATTCGCGTCGTACCTGACCAGATACCGGAACAGCGCGAATGAACTCAAGCCGGCGCGTTGAGCGAAACCGCATTGATAGGCCCAGTCGTCGCTATAAAGTCCCAAACCCGTTACATAGGGGATTGCCGAAAGCAGAACCACTGCGGCGAGAAACGTAGAATCCATGAGCTTCGATCGAACGCCAATCTTGATCACGTCTGCCTCCTGGCGCCCCAAGTGTAGCATCCGGTCTCAGGTGTTCTCGCGTACCGAATGGCATAGTCTTCGGCACTCCAGCACGCTGCGCAGATGATCGCCGCCAGCCGCTAACACCTCACGCGGCGCCGTACACATGAACAAATCGTCATCTCCTCCACCCGCTCACTGCGTCATACTCGATTGCGTCTTAACTGCGAACGCACCTCTCGCTGTTCCATCGCAAGGAGATTCAAGAATGCACCTGCAAGCGGAGAAGCTCGTGCTCCGAGCTGCCGTTCTTTCTTCCATTCTGCTGCTTTGCCATCTGCTTCCGGCGCAGTCTGCCGCCGCGCCGCCCGCGCAACAATCTCCAGTCCAGCCGCAATCCCCGCCTCAGCAACAAGCGCCCTCAACCCAGCAAACTCCGCCGCAGCCCGAACTGCCTAACGCGCCCGCTCCCGCTTCGCCCTCCTCGTCGTCTCAGGAGCCATCTCTCTCCGACCTCGGCTTCACGCCCCAGCAAACCCAGGGCAACCCCAAGCTCCAGGCCGAGCTAAACAAGCGTACTGAGATGCTCAAGATTCACCAGCGCCTCGGCCTCATCACGCTCGCGCCCATGGCCGCGGCGCTCATCACCGGGCCCATGGCCAAGGCCAAAGGCCGCAACGGGCAAACCATCACCGAGCCCACCAACGCCAATCTTGACTTCCACGCTGCGCTCGGCGGCGCCACCACGGTCATGTACTTCACCACGGCATACTTCGCCATCCGCGCGCCCAAGCTGCCCAATACTCCCAAGCACGGCGCTATCCGCCTGCATGAAGCTTTGGCCTTCGTTCACGGCCCCGGCATGATCCTCACGCCCATCCTCGGCGCTATGGCTTTCAACCAGGAACAGAACGGCGAAAAAGTCCACGGCGTCGCATCGGCTCACGGCGCTGTCGCCGTCGCCACCGTCTGCGCCTACGGCGCCTCCATCGTTGCCGTCAGTTGGCCCATTCACCTCAAATTCTGGGAGAAGCGATGAAGCAGAGTTTCGTGCCTGAAACCTCCTTCACAGGCTGCCCCATCCTTTTCGCGTCTTTCGCGAAAAGGGTGGGAATCGTTGCGCCCTTGCTCGGTGTACTTGTTTTTTCCGCTCCGCACTCCGCCTCAGCGCAGCCCGACTCAACTTGGATCGCCGATCAATCCACCCTCAGCTACCACATGTCGCATCCCATGCACGAGGTCGACGGCGTTACCCACGCCGCGCGCGGCAAAGGCATTTGCCACGCCGGCTGGTGCGACTTCCTCATCGCCGTCCCCGTCAAAACCTTCGACTCCGGCGATACCAACCGCGACCTGCACATGATCGAAGCCACGCGCGGCGCGCAGTTTCCCTTGATCCAGGTGCGCGCTCACTTCCCGCAGGCCGAAACCAACCAGCAATGGATTCACGCCGATCTCGAAGTGCAGTTCGCCGGCCAGACGGCGCACTATTCCAAAGTCCCCTTCGAGCGCACGCAGCAGGGCAGTGACGTGCGCATCACCGGAACGATTCCGCTCACCTGTTCCGATTTCAAGATCGAGCGCCCGTCGTTTCTCACCGTCCCCATCAAAAACGAAATCCCCGTCCGCGTCGACATGCTCTGGCACGCCATGTAACCGCTCGGCGCTCATACTCACGAGGTCGCGCGCACTCTGTCCGCGCCAACTTCGGCTCCAGCCCTTACCCCGGCTTCCTGGGCTGATGCACCAGGTTCGCTGAAAGCTGACAACTGAAGGCTGAAAGCTGGTTTTCTGACCCCCCGACCCCCAACCGCTGCCCCCGGGCCCCTGTTCCCTGCTTTTCTGGTCCGTATTCCCTGCTTCTCGATACAACCCGCCGCCCGCCCCTCACCTCAAACTAATGGAGGACAAATCATGTTCAAAATCAAAGCATTTGCCTTCGCAGTACTCGCAATCGGTCTGTTCTGCTGTGCGCCCGCGGCGCCGGCCCAGATCTCCATCACCTTCGGAGCGGAGCCAGTTTGCCCCTATGGCTACTTTGACTATTCCCCGTACAACTGCGCTCCCTACGGCTACTACGGGCCCGACTGGTTTGTGAACGGAGTGTTTATCGGAGCCGGCCACTGGTTCCACGGTCCTGAACACTTCTACGGCCACGTCGACAACCGCTACGATCCCCGTCATGGCTATCGCGGACCGTTGCCGGGGCGCGGCGAAGAGCAGTTCAACCATTTCCACGGCAACGAAGCGCGCGACGGCCGCGGCCACACTGGCCCGGCGGGTCATGACGCCGGAAATGAACGCCAGCTCCCCGGATACAAGGGCGGCGGCCACGGCGACCACGGTCACCACTAAACTCAAGCCGCGAATCTGAAATCGCAGCGGGCCGCGCTTCGCGCAACCCGTGTGCTCATTGGATCGGCAGCTGCCTTTCGAGCACGCTCCAAAAGAATGGCTGCCCCATCCTTCGCCTTTTTTCTGGCGAAGGATGGGAAAGCACGAACCCCAACTTCGCACAAAGGAATTGCCCCCTGATCGCTGGCTTGTGATCCTGCGCCTTTCGGGCCGCGCTTCTCGCGGCCCGAGAACGCGCGATCTGCCCCGAGCGCGGCCGAAGGGACCTTGCGATTGCTCTCGCCGCCAGAGGCATATTACTGAGGGCTGAGAGCCGATCGCTGTAAACTGGCCATCGGATGTCGTTCTCGCTCATCTGCGTGGCTGCTTCCCGTATCAGGCGCACTCGCGCTGTTGCGCCCATCTTCCTGGCTCTCCTGCTCCTGGCAGCGCTCCCTTTGTCGTCCCAGGGTATCCCGTCCGCCGCGGAGAGCAAATCGCCCGATCTCGATTCGATCCTGCAGCCCATGGAGGACGCCCAGCACCAGAACCGCGCTCAATCCCGGCCGTACCAGGTGACGCGAGAATACGAAGTGTTCATGGGTTCTGATAAGCAGCCAACCTCTGAAGTGATGGCGCAGATCGATTTCGTTCCCCCCACGACGGAGACCTACAAAATTACTCAATCGAAAGGGAACTCATGGGGCGAAAAGATCATTCGTCAACTTTTGGCCAGCGAAACGGAGTCGGCGAGGAAAGCACACGGTCCTGAGGTCAGCCGCGCATACTATGACTTCGTTTTTCTCAGGGAACAGGACTTCGATGGCGTTCCAGAGTATGTTCTTGCGATCTTTCCCAAACGCAAAGATAAATACCTCTTGCGCGGCCAGATTTGGGTGAATAAAAACACTTTTCGCATTCGCCAAATCCAGGGAGTGCCAGCCGAAAGTCCCTCCTTTTGGCTGACGGACCTTCACATCACTCTGCAGTACGCTGAGGTGGGCGGCTTGTGGGTTCTCGTCGCTGTCGATGGACTCGCGAAGGTTCGTTTTCTGGGACAGTTCACGCTGACTGGCATCAATATCCCACCGTCCGCGTCCTCGACCCCTGCGGCGAATTAGACATCCGCGATCACCGCCGGTAGTCGTGCGACGGAGACTTCATTCCCGCGCGCTCTGGTTACGCCAGGCCGCCAATGCTTCATTCGAGCAAAGCCATGTTGGCTGCGCGCATTGGGCTGCTCGCATCAACTCAGCGGGCCACCGGCCTTGCTGCTGCAAGACCGGCGCGCACTCAACGTCTTTACATCGAGATGCTGACCGCAATTCCGATGCCCGGATACCTGTCGTCGTACAGGTAGTAACCGTCGTTCTCGTAAAGCACGTAGACGTCGTCGGTGTCATACCAGTCATTCGACCAGTTTCCCGGCCATGGGTCGAGAAGCGTAATCCAATAGCCGTTGTACTGGAAACGCGGGTATCCATCAAAAACCATGAAGGGAAGACCGTAGATCCGAAACACATTCCGCTGCCCAAAGTAGACGCTGTACCGGTCGTCAGGGACACGGTAGCCGTTGTAACCGCCCCGTTGTTGCCAGCTGCGGTGGTCTGACTGCCAGTTCCCTGCGCGGTGATTTTGCCAGGTGGTCTGCTCCTCACGCTGCTGCGCGTCGGTGCGCTGCGGTTGCTGTTGTTGCTGCTGCGCCTGCTTCTGGTCGTTCTGGTTCTGTTGCTGCTCAGCCTTCTGTTGCTGCTTCGCCTGCTTCTGGTTGTCCTGATTCTGCTGATGCTGACCCTTCTGTTGCTGCTGCGCCTGCTTCTGGTTGTTCTGGTTCTGCTGTTGCTGAGCCTTCTGTTGCTGCTTCGCCTGCTTCTGATCGTTCTGGTTCTGCTGTTGCTGAGTCTTCTGTTGCTGCTTCGCCTGCTTCTGGTCGTTCTGGTTCTGCTGTTTCTGAGCCTTCTGTTGCGCCTTTGGTTGGTCTTGCTTGTCGCCTTGCGTCTGATCCTGCGCAAAGGCTGGAGTAGCCATTCCGAGCGCCAGGGCCAAAACAGCCGAAGTGACGATGAGTTTCGCATTCATAAGAGCTTTCCTCTGACTTACATCGGTTAACTGCCGCTTGCTCTGGTGCAAGCTTCCCGTGGTCACATGGATTGGACCGGCGATAGCTCAGCCGATACGATCAGTCGCACCCCAAGGCTTTCCGCGCGCTTGGGCGCTACCACACTCAAGTTCTCCCCTATTTTCGCTGGAGCCCAGAATCATGTCTGATTCGTTTTGCTCAACTTCGAAGAGTCTCTCTGGTGCTCATTCGGGCAAAATGTTGGTTGCCGGGTGCCCCACCTTGGCTTTGCTGGGGTGGGATACCGCGAACGTCGATCTCCCACCCTTAACCAACCACGAAAACGGGGTGCCCCATGTCCCGATTCTGGGACATGGGATCGAACGAACTGAAACTCACCACCTGTCATCCCGTCGATAAACCGGAAGGCGTTGTCAAGGCAAAGGACGGCGTGCGACTGCGATAAGCAGCTCGAGCGAGCCATGGGTTTGGAGACCTGGGCTTGCACGCGTCCTCTGCGAATCAACCTTCGGTGGA
>Ga0208034_1000071_pt1 | contig 108083 bp, 98 predicted proteins | sample June2015DPH_8_10_FD_184699 | JGI IMG/M metagenome (GOLD analysis project Ga0208034, IMG submission 184699) | Peatland microbial communities from SPRUCE experiment site at the Marcell Experimental Forest, Minnesota, USA - June2015DPH_8_100... | ecosystem: Environmental > Terrestrial > Soil >... | reverse complement strand
CCATTCGCCTCAGAAGGGACCTGGACCTGTACTCGGATTTTGGCGTTCAGAGAATGTTGGAGGGTTTCGGCTTTAGTAAACCAGAAGAGAAATTCTCTGCTACAGGTCGCGGCCTGAGAGTCGCGAAAACGCCGCAAAATGCGAGGAAGTTGCAGTCTTGCCAGTTACTTCTCTGATAATAAAGACTTGCTGGCGGAGAGTAGTTGATTCGAATCGCAGATACAGGTCATTCTCCAGCAATAAGTTACGCATTTCTGCGGGATTACAGCCTTTCGCGCAGACCAAACCGTGCGAACTGTCGGGTAGTCACAAGCGAACCGATGTCTCCCGATTCCCCGCGCCCTTTTACCTCGTAAGGAGAGGCAGACCGGCTCCGTAACGGTGGGAAAGAGCGTAGACCGGCGGGGGATCAAGGGAGACCCGTCGAAACAGATTTCGGACATCGAGACTGCTGAAATTGTCTTCAAAGACGATATCGGGATATGACTCCCAAGAATTGCTGGATTCCGTAAGAGGAAGATATGGACTTTATTGAGCAAGGACAGAAGCAGAGCTAGGACTCCAGCGGGGGCCAGCGCTGTTCGTGGCTTAGGTCTCCAGTGAAGAACTTTCGGACAGCGACTGCAGTTCGTGAAAGATGTCTGCGTGATGCTGGCCCAGGTAGCGGGCAACGCGGACGTTGCCGAGTAGTTTCGCAAGATAGCCACGCGCTAGAACCAAATTGAGAACTTGATTGCCATGAGATTCCTCAATCAGTCTTAAGTCGCGTTGCAAGACCTCCATCTCTTTTTCCATTTTCGCGACCTGTTCCGGTGTCAGGCCCTCGACTACTTTGTGTTTGTCAGGATCAACAAGCATGTCAGGGCGGGTTGCGGCCAGAAGCGCTTTTACATAGGGCACCGAGAAGTTCCCCGTTGCCACCAGAAGCTCGGCCACCTCGATCTGGCGCATTGGCTTTAGCTTTCGCAGCAAAGAAAATACTCCGAGCGACACGTGCCTGTTCTTGAGGATCTCGACGGCTTCCTTGCAGATCCCATTGAGCAAGTCTCGCTTATGCCGGATGGTGCCGACATCAACTCTCAATACCCTGGCGATCCGTTCTTCCGAAACACCGTGCCGAGTGGCTTTCAGAATCATATTGTGTTCCTGAATCGGCGCCATCCGATTCACGCGCCTATTGTAAGTGTAGGCCTCATCGTCCGTCGCGACTAAGCAACGTGCATGAGTTTCACCGATCTGCCGCAAGACCTCAAGCCGCACGTGGCCATCCAACAATAGATATGCGTCTGACTGGTCGTTATGTGGAAACACGATCAAGGGTTCAATGATGCCGACTTCGCGTACGGAAGAAAGCACCTGCTGGTATTTCTGGCTGGACCGCATGACAAACTTTACTTGCTTGAGTGGCAGGATACTTGCGATCGGCACAATTATCCCTTGGGGGTTGAAGGCGATGGAGACTTGCTTAGCCATTTTCAAACCTTTTCGGCGATCTGAATTCTTTCCGCTAAGTAGGCTGGCAGTGTCTCTAGCCCCTCAGCGCGAAGCAGCGTGATAAAGTTTTCGTCACGGAATAAGTTCTTCAGAGCAGATACGATGAAGAGCAGACGGTGTTCAGTCAGCTGCGACTTCTTCACGAGCAACTTCTGTCGATCGGCTTCCTGACGATAAACACGGATCAGTGACTGGGCCGATTGCAGCCCGTCGTTTCTTCGTCGGACACCCTGGTTCGAAAGCTTTCCATTGGCTTTGCGCAACTCTATGATGCGGCGCACGGTAAGAAGTTTGCGGCCGCGAAGTGTCTTGTCTTCGTATGCCTGGCACAGGGCTCGCTGAATACCGTCCTCGTCGGCGTCCGCGATTTGCATTGCAACCGACAATGGTATCCGTCCCTTGTCGACGGCATGAAGTAGACGGTCTTCGCCGTTTTTCAACAGATGTTCGATTCCTACAACATAGCTCCTGGCAACATCAATCTTCTTAGCGATCTCGGTTGTGGTGTAGCCTCGGGACTTCAGGCTGTCGATCTCGCGCAGCAACTCCAATGGGCGGACTTGGCGCCGGGCGATGTTTTCGACCAGACTCATCAGGAAGCATTCTTCCCTCGATACTTCCTTCACAATGGCTGGGATCTCAATTTGGCCGAGCGCCATGAAGGCTTCAAGACGACCTTGGCCGCACACAAGATCGTATGGTTTGCTATCGGAGGGCTCGGTCCGACGAGCGACGGTAATCGGCCTCTTGAGACCGAGATTGGAAATATTGGCCACGATGCCTTGGAAAGCAACCTTATTACGACTGCGCGGATTGAGCACATTTATTTGATTTACTGGGATCATCTGCACGATCGGAGCGAGGTCGTTCATGCAGCCTCCGGTATTCGCACGCGCTGGGCCATGCCAAAGAAGAAATCGAGCGTGGTAAAGCGATATGTATCCAAGACGACCGCGTTATCTTCGGCGAGCAACAGTTTCTCGAAAGTCATGTCTAGACGTGGCAGGAGATAGTAGTCGAGAGGGCTTCGGTTGGCGGCGTCCATTCGCACCGCAACGGTGATGTCTGGGTTTAAGCCGGCATCGATGCGGATCAACCATCGAAATGCGCCTGAGTCTCGGTGACGGCATCGTGCGACCACGAGAGAAGCGGTGAATTCGTCGTTTACCACCAACAAATCCGTAGTGGGGTCAATATTCACAGCACCTCCGAGTTGGCGAATGTTGCCAATGACATCGGCGATGACCTTGGGATACATCAACCGCAGTTGGCGGTTTGTTTCAACGAACTCGTAGTCGCGCTCGGGAGCGTACCCGATCAACCCGTACGCGCGGATCAGGCTGGAAAACCGGCTACGATAAACGGAACTGGATGGCATGCCGTCAGCCTCATCGATCAGAAAACCAGAGAGGCGGCCCTCGCGTTCCAGCAAGCTCCGAAGTTGGTCCAGCAATTCGTCATTGCTGTATTTGCGGCTGCGTTCGCGAATGACTTGCTGCGCCTTGCTGAATAAGTCAGCTGGGACGATGGATTCGAATGCTGCATCGTTGCGAATCCACATATCAGGCGGGTTTGGAACACGCTTTTTCTTCAGCTTGAAGGAGACTCTGTTGTAAACGTTGTTGCCAACGTACTTTTCGTTCGTCAAGATCTGATGGATCGTACCTTGAGTCCAGGACCTCCCCAAATCTGTGGTAACGCCGCGATCGTTCAACATCTTGGCGAGCTTCGATTCGACCATTCTTTCTTCGACGAACATACGATACATCCAACGGACGATCTCCACTTCCTCCTGTGGCCCTGGAATGAGAATGACGCGGTCTGTTTGAATGTTTTTTTGCTCTCCCCGGCTGAGGACTCCCTTGTGTTGGCCGCTCACGTCGCGCAGCATCCGACGAAGCCCAAACCCTGGCGAACCACCTTGGCGAAACCCGAGTTCGATAAGGCGACATTGCCCGATAAAGACTTTGGCGGAAAGCTCGCGGCTGTATTCACCAGCCATCGCCCGTTTCACGCCTTTAACGATCGTCGAAACGGGGCTACCGTCATTCTCAAATTGCTCGGCGCAATAGTGCACTTCAATCTTTGCGCGTCGACAGATGTATTCGTAATAGGCGCTCTCATCGGCATCTTGAAAGCGCCCCCAACGACTGACATCGTAGACAAGGATTGCCCTGAAATCGGCTTGGCCATTCTCCACATCGTGGATCAACTCCTTCAGAGCGTCTCGACCGTCGATTCGAAGGCCGCTCTTGCCTGCGTCTGTGTAGGTCCGCACGATCATCATGCCTCGCGCTTCGGCATATTCCCAGATGACTTTTCGTTGATTTTCGGTAGAGTACTGTTGGTGTTCCGTTGACATGCGGACGTATTCCACGACGCGGGTCGCTGCAGGACCGCATTGAGATGATGAAGCAGACTGTCGTCCCGTTGTTGCTTCCATTGCTGCCAATCGTCTGAAGGCGCGGATTTCATGCGATGGGAGCCGTAAGCGACCTTCTGCGTCACTACTGCTCTTGCGGATCGCTGGTCGGCTGGTCACCGCAGGCAGGAAACCACGTTGCCGCCCAATGCTGGATTCTCCGGGCACCAGTAGTTATAAGACGGTCAGGGGCCCAGGTTCAAAGAGATGTTCTTTGCTATTCTGAGGAGCATCGAAATCCTTGCACAACGATGATTTTGGCCGAGGCAAGGTTGTTCTTTTCACTTAGGAGTCCGTTCGGCCCGACAAACCAAATGCTTGCATCAAGCGACCGAAGATCGACAGCCACGTTGTTCTTTAGCAATTTCAAAAGCTGATGCAGTTCAGACGCTAAGGGGTGCCTCTTGGCCTCCAGACGGGCTTGAGCTCGCCGCTTTGCCCAATAGCGTTTCATATAATGGGGGTTTTTCTCGCGCCATTTTTTCTGGCTGTCAAGACATTGCTCCCGGTAAGCGGGATCTTTAATAAGCTTTTTCCGATGATAGTCCGTGCGGCGGCGGCGCTGACAATCGGCCGAGCTGCACACTGCCTGATCCGGATGGTACCTGGAAGGTCGGAACTTCAGGCTGCAGTACCTGCACCTTTTTTCTTCCATGGTGACGCGTTCAGAGAAGTTTGGGCTACTAACCCGTGGAGGCGGACGACGTGTCTGCGGGTGTGGTTTGATGTGCAGCATTCGCCAAGGTAATCTTCCGGCACGGCACTTCCGACCAGCAATCCGGTGTGGGAGACATTTGGCCTGCGCACCAACACGTTTTCTCATGAACGGTTGTGAGGCTCGTGATAAAGGTGATGATCAGACTGGTTTGATAAGTTCTTCGCGAAACGTCTGCGCTAAGGCCGAAACATCGGGAATTCGGCGGAGCGCCAGAAAGAGAACTGGAGACTTGCTGCATCACTGGCCGGATCTCGCGGTTAATAAGTGAAATAAAGTCGCTGGGTTGGCGACTTCCTTGTTAAGCCGCCATGTGGCTGGCAGAAAGGCATGGGAGGTGGGGGGAATTCCGCGCATTCGCGCACCATTCGCTATCAGATCGCATTCCGTTCGCCTCGGATGAGGCGCAGACCTGTACTCGGATTTTGGCGTTCAGAGAAATTTGAGGGATTTATGCTCTAGTAAACTTGTAGAGAGTTTCTCTGGTACAGGTCGACGCTTGAATATCGATAAGAACTGCGTCAATTGCGCATAAATCGAGGCTTAGCTAGTTACTTCTCTGACAATAAAGACTTGCTGGCGGAGAGGGGGGGATTCGATTACTGACCGACATGGCTAAGTTTTGGCGAATAAGCAAAACCGCTCCAAGAGATTTGTAACAAGGTAACTTACGTGATTTATGCGCAGTATTCCTAACCTTCTACAGTTTCTCCTATTAGCTCATATTCCTCAAAAAATGGTATCACTAGTATCACGGGCAGACGAGGCGGGTTTCCCTTTCAGCCAACACTGTGGGCAACAAGAGTTGTCGCTCACAGCTTACCAAAGTGGGGCCCTCGCAATGCGCCGAGAGCGCAGGATTGCTAAATCCACCTGTCCTGTTTGTGCTCACTCATCTTCAAGTGTTTTGTTCGACTTAGCGCCTTCCTGTTTGCGCCGAGAGACCTGGTTTGCAGACGAATGGCCAGCAGTTGGCCAGCAGTTTTGTATATCTAGAAGTCCGGGTCAACACAACTTTGGCTAGCCGGGCGAGGATCCATTCTTGCGAGGAAATCTCCCGGTAAAAAGAAGAGTCCGGTTAACAGCTGGGGTCCCGTATGCCGCCTATTGATTCTAAAGGATATTACAACTGCCCGACGGCATCAATACCGCCATCCGTGATGGGTTTACGTTAGGTCAAGTCCCCGGTTCTCAGCCCTCGGGCCAACCGCGGCTCCAAGCGTTCTTGGAGCATCCGATCAGGTTCTCGATCTTGGCCAGCACTGCACCTATCCGGATGGAATTCTTTAGATCGCATTCTCTAATGCGGAGCACGAGCCACCCCGCGCGGCGCAATTGGAGCGAGACGAGCCTGTCCCTACGACGATTTTGAACAAACTTAGCCAGCCAAAACGCAACACGGCTCCTCGGAGGGTGCTTGCACCGACGGCACCCGTGCCAGAAACAGCCGTCCACGAAAACGGCGAGCATGGCGTGCGGAAAAACGAAATCCGGTTTGCCCGGAAGGCTTGAGTCGTTCATCCTCCAACCGCTGATTCCGCGAGACACGAGATGCGCTCGAAGCCGTTTCTCCGTGGTGCGGCCATGGCGCGACTTCACGAGCGACATAATCCTTGATCGGGCCTTGGGAGATACCCTGTCCATCAACTCTGCCTTCTGAATTCAGTATGGAAACTTTCCGGCATGAATTATAATTCGCGCAGAAAAACTGCTAATGTCGGACGATCACCCACTTGCCGTCGATCTCTTCTGCGGTGCAGGGGGACTCTCCCTTGGATTCCAGCAGGCCGGGTTCAATATCGCGGCGGCAGTAGACTCTGACCCCGTAAATGTATCAACGTACAGCCAAAACTTTCCTTCGACGAAAGTTATCTGCGAGGACATCTCTCGGCTGAGCGCACAAGACATTCGGGCTGCTGCGGGGCTAGGCGACAAGCAGCAGATCGACGTCGTCCTTGGCGGCCCTCCCTGCCAAGGTTTCTCCCTGATCGGAAAACGCGACATCGCCGATCCAAGAAACCGTCTGCTGGCAGAATTCTGCCGCCTCGTCCACGAGCTCAGCCCGCGATTCTTCGTCATGGAAAACGTGGCAGGCCTTATGTACACAGGAAGCCGATCTGTGCTTGAGGAATCTCTCGCGCACCTAAGGAACGGAAACTACGGGTGGGTTTCCCCCGTACGAATTTTGGATGCGCAAGACTTCGGAATACCTCAGCGGCGCAGGCGGGTCTTCGTCTTGGGTTTCAGAAAAGGTGAGCGACCGCCGCAATACCCGGCTCCCAGCAACACACGGTCAACCGTGTGGGACGCCATCTCCGACCTAAGGCACGTCGCTAGGCGCCGCACGCTATTCGCCGCGGACGTGTTCGTCGGCCCCCTAGGGACGCCGAGCGCTTACGCGAAAAAACTTCGCGTGCGAAGCAAAGGACAAGTAAGCGGCTGCCGCCTGTGCCGACACGACAGCGCTGTTGTAGCCCGCTTCCGAAAGACTCGTCCTGGGAAAACAGAACGCATCAGTCGATTCGCAAGATTAGACAAGGCAAAGGTTGCACCGACGATTCGAGCCGGGACCCCAAGATCACACGGATCATTCACGGCCGCACGCCCGATCCACCCGACGCAGCCACGCTGCATCACGGTCCGCGAGGCCGCGCGCTTGCAGTCATTTCCAGACTGGTTCGCATTTCACCCCACGCAGTGGCACGGTTTCCAGCAGGTTGGCAATGCAGTACCACCTCATCTTGCGCACGCCGTGGCGTGCGATGTACTACGGGCCCTCAGTTAGAACGCATTAATTCATGTAGGTGAATCGTGAGTAAAGTTGAGCAGACGCGCTACGAGCCCGTCGACGCCACCCCAGTAAAGTCATTCTTCGTTCACATGTTGACCAGGGACATCCGCCTGGAGGACGCCATTCTCGACCTTCTCGACAACTGTGTGGACGGGATATTGCGCAGCAGAGAGCAGAAAGGGGCGACCTCCACAAGAAAGCCTTATGACGGCTTCTGGGCGGAAATCGAATTTAAGAACGACTCTTTCGCAATCTCCGATAACTGTGGGGGTATCCCATGGAACCTTCACGACTACGCCTTCAGGATGGGCCCGAGGAGCGACCGTCCCGAAGGGGCCCCTGGAAGCATTGGCGTCTACGGCATTGGTATGAAGAGGGCGATATTCAAGATGGGCAAGCGATGCCTAATTTCCACGCAGAACTCGAAGGACGCATACGACGTGGAGATGGATCCGGACTGGACGAACGATGAAAGCGACTGGAAGATTCCCGTCAAGCCAGCAACGAAGCGGCAGCCGTACGATGGTACAACGATCTACATCTCGGACCTTCATGACGGAGTTGCGAACCGCTTCGGCGAAGATGCGCAAGCATTTCAACGAGACCTAGAGACCATGGTCGCAACCCAGTATGTCTCGATCATCGTCAAGGGGTTTCGTGTAAAGGTGAACGGCGAACTCATCAAGCCTAGGCCCATACATCTTGTTTTCGACAAAAAGGCCTCCAAGGGTCGCAACGCGATCCGGCCCTATATTTTCAAGGCGCAGAGCGACGGGGTGCAGATATTCCTTGCCGTCGGGTTCACAAGACCGATCCCATCGCAGGACGAGGTGCTCCAGGACCAGGAGGAGAAGAAATACTCGACGCTCGATGCCGGCTGGACGATACTTTGCAACGATAGAGCGGTTGTGTATTGCGACCGCACCGAGCTAACGGGATGGGGAGAAGCTGGCGTGCCACGATACCACACGCAGTTCATCGCTATATCGGGCATCGTCGAGTTCAAATCGGATGACCCTGCGAAACTCCCGACCACTACAACAAAGCGAGGAGTTGACGCGTCCTCGCAACTATATCTCCAGATCAAGAACAAAATGCGCGACGGAATGGCCATCTTCACGAGCTATACCAATAAGTGGAAGCTCCGGCCAGAGGAATCCAGAAAACAGATCGAGAAAGGCGAGCCGCTATCGTTCGAGGAGCTAAAGGCCGAGGTGCGCCACCTGCCGCTGAACGCCACGAAAACGTCCGTTCCCAAAGGCGAGCAGTTTCGCCCCAGCCTGCCCATGCCCGCGAAGATTGTGCCCAGCATGCGGCGCATATCTTTCACAAAGCGCATCTATGATGTCCGAAAGGTGTCCGAGTATCTCTTTGAGGACCCGGAAGCCGATCCCTCCGCAGTCGGCGAAAAGTGCTTCGATATCATGTTTTCGGAGGCGGCCAAGTGAAGCAGCCCGCATACCATCTCCGCGCGAATAAGGCAGTTGACCGACTCACGCTCATCGATGCGATCAAACGCATCAGTGCGCTCGACGCTAACATTGGCGAGTACACATATTATGGGTTTGGGGGCCCATATTTGGAAGACTTCCGACTCATGTATGAGTTTTACCCAGAGATAAGAATGATTTCGATTGAGGATAGGGACGAAGTTTACAAGCGGCAAAAATTTCACGCTCCTTGTCGTTCATCACAGCTGAGATTGAAGAAAATCGAGTTTAAGGAATTCCTAGACCAGTACGACGGCAGCGACGGGAAGACCATCTTCTGGCTCGACTACTTGGATCTCAAGTACGCCCGTTTCGAGGAGTTCATGGAGCTACTGCTTAAGGTGTCGAACGGCAGCATCATTAAGATCACCCTGCGCTGCGAGCCGAACGACTACCTGGGCAAGGACGAGAAAGGCCGCGAGAAGGACGTCGAGTTTCAAAATCAATTTAGCTATGTGCTTCCCCATCCCACCTCTAAACCAGCGGCGACCTTTGGAGGCATGGCCAGCCTGCTGCAGGACATGATTCGGATCGCCGCCCAGAAAAGCCTCTCATCCGCGATGCCGTCAAAGTTTCTCCCGATTTCGTCTTTCCGGTACGCGGACGGCGCCGGAATGTTTTCATTAACGGGGATGGTTTGGGCGAGAGACGACGTTGGCAAAGTCAAGCGTGCTTTCGGCAATTGGCATCTTAGGAACCTAAATTGGGGGACGCCGAGGGTGATCGACGTGCCCACCTTAAGCACAAAAGAGCGACTGCACCTCCAGCGCAGGCTACCGTGTGAGCGGCACGCAGGGCGAGTACTTAGACGCGCCCTGGGCTACCTGATAGAGGACGATGCAAGGCGGACTGAAGGAAAACTTCGGCAGTATGCAGATTTTCACCGATATTCGCCATACTTCATGAAAGCCATACCGTGAAAGGCGCCCGGTCTCCCCGAGCGGGACGCGGAGGTTCAAATCCTCCCCTGTGCACCAGAGTGCCAGCGTGCGCGAATTGGACTAGCGGCCTGTCTTAGAAACAGGTGTTTGAGAGTTCGAATCTTCCCGCTGGCACCAGACTTCCATTTCGCTATCGCCACCACAAATCGGCCGGCGCTTTTTCGGAGGGGCTGTGATCAGCCGACCGCCCGCATTGTAATAGTTACGTTCCCCAAGCGAAATGTCTCCGCTGGCACAGAAATTGGTCTGTTGATCGGAGAATCAGCAATCGCAGCGGAGTGCAGCGCCACTATAGGATTCTCCGATGTGGCAGCTTTCTTCGCCAAGCGCATTAGCTGAGGCCAGACCATCCAGGCGGCCCGATTGTCTGGGACCGTATCACCAGAGAAATGGGCAAAGTGCCTTCCAATAACAAAGAGTCGATATTGCAGTGGCCGTTTTGACTTTTTTGACAATCCGAGCATTTGACAAATTTCTTCAGGCGTAGCGTTGGCGAAAAATGCGCACACGGTATCTATCCATTTCACTGCCTCCGTGGAAAAGTTCCTCATCTTAGCAGCACGTTCGCGCATCAAGTGTCCAAATGGATCCTGCCACTTCAATTGAAACAGGCCCACAACGCCGTTATTCTTGTCGAACACGACGCTATCAATATCGGTGCACCTTTGGCTTCCTTTTTTGAGAGTGATTCCTGTTGGGAATTTGACCAACGAATCCTGCGGAAATAACAGCAAAAGCTCATCTCGGAAACGATCCTCTCGGTCGTTAACAGCGCGATCCCAATCGTGCTGATGCTGAGCCCTCAAATTTCTCAACATTGTTTGCAACGGCGCAATCAAGAAACCGGATGCGACCTTTAGAAACTGCTCAGATGAGACACGGAGCAGTGGCGGTGGAGCATGCCCGTTAACGAGGAGATGCTTGGCGTTCTCAAGATTTGTCTCCAAAACGCTCAAAACCTCCGAAGCATCCTTCGTAGTGGCGTTAAGTGCACACGCGAGCTCGGAAGTTAAGTGGTCGATGTCTGCTGTCACGGTCATCAGGTTTTGTATCCGCAAATCGGGGCGTAGACTCTGGAGTATTGCCGCAAAGTGGATGTGCTTTATGGCCCAGCCAACTACCGTGCGCAGACCCTCGCGGTAAAACCTGAACGGTCGACCTCCAAAAACCGCATCATCAGCAAAAAAGTCATGCCCGAACATCCGTTGGCTCGCAAGAAGACCGCGTTGGGCAAAGAACTGATCAATGTCGGGCGCAGTATTGTAGCCAATGAAATGATCGGCCCAGCAATAGACCAGTTTCTTCATGCGCTCATGAATCTCCGGCTGCGCTGACTTAAGCAGGTTCAGGGCGGGCTTCTGCATATCAGCCACCTCGTCCAAGATCCAGTTGGCCCCCTCCTTTTCGATTGCCTCTAAGCCCACGTATTTCGGCGTGTACTCAAACTGTAACTCGCCGTTGGTGTGAAAAAACGTCCCGAGTCCGGCCCGTTCGTAGTCGAGAAGCTTCTCGCACGAGGCGATGCGTCCGCAGTGCTGCACAACGGAAAAAGCCCACTGAATTGTTTGGTCCTCCGAAGGAAAGAGGGGAGCACGCCGTTGCCTGCACGACTCATCCATAAAGAGCGAGATAGCTTTATTGGCACCTTGGCGGCAGAGTTCGAAAATATATTCCTTCTGGTGTCTCGCACTAAGAACAATGGTGTCGATCGCCCGGCACACTTCTAACAGTCCTAGCCTGCGTTCTGGCGGATGCCAGCTGCGAGCAACACGGCTGGTCTCAGTTCGGACCAGATCCTCAACGAATTGAGTACTGCTGGACATTTTTACACGTCATGGCTGGTTTGGCTTCGATATGTACTTTGAAAGAAAACGGTTACCTATAGCGAACTCAGTGCCAGACTATGTGGCAGGCCAAGTACTCCCGCAGCACAATCTTTACCGTTAACCCAGCTTCTTGTGAAACTCGAAAGCGATAGTTTCCATCTTGAACAACGAGCCAGCCCTCCTGAAATACATCAGAGCCAGCGATGAGCAATCGCTGCATCGCCCTAGACCCGACCTCAGGCCATCCGGCCACGACCTCTGCGGCTGAATCCCCGAAGGCCTCGCGCTCGCCATGACTCATAGCCACCAAAGGCGTGAAGTTGATGTAATCAGGCTCTTTCAACTGGGGCTCGTTGTATTCAAAAGCGGCGTGGCCTCGTGCCAACTTCAGGACAACAGCTTTGACACGGTCTTCGTCGACTCTCCATATCGAACCATTGTCACCTTCCGATTTCGCTTTGGTTAGCCGATCCAATAGCGATGCATTGTGTGCTAAGACTTTCGCAATCTTGGTTCTGGTCAACTTGGATGGATCGGCTTCGCCTGCCAGAACGCACTCCAGTAGGCAAGCCAGATAGACTTCGTCCAGAGATAAGACATTGTTGCACGCGAAGCACGACGGACATACCATCAGGTTCTCAGGGTACGGCTCATCCAAGAGCACCTTTGAAGGCACATGGTCATCGGTTTCGTCCGGCCCCCCGCAATGAACGCAAAAGCCTTTGTTTCGGCTGTCACCATGACACTTCAAGTTTTGCACAGGAAATCCCCAAACAATTCACCATCAATCCGCGCCGTGAACAGTATATTGTCATGGTCGGGGAGGGGAGATTCGAACTCCCGATCTCGTGCGCCCGAGGCACGTGCCTTCAACCAAGCTAGGCCACTCCCCGATCTGGTGGCTCGTCACGGAATTGAACCGTGTCCACCGGCTTTTCAGACCAGCACTCTACCGTCGAGTTCACGAGCCAAAATCTGGTGGACGGTGCGAGACTCGAACTCGCATTTCACGGGTGCAGGCTGTGGGTAATCCCCTTATACGAACCGCCCATTGGGGGCGAGATGAGAGAATCGAACTCTCGTAACTGGGGCCACGATCCAGTGCCTCAGCCATTCGGCCAATCCCGCCATCAAACCTGGAGCTGGTCGAGTGAATCGAACACTCGTCGGAGAGGTAAGCTCTCTGCACTGCCAACTTTTGGAGCTGGCACGCAGCCTCGAACTGCGGTCGGGCGCTTACCGTGCGCCTGCTCTTCCCGTTGAGCTATCACGCGGTGGAATTGAACTTAACGCGAGGAACCAATCGCAGAACCTCACCTGGGAGAAACCCCGCTGCGTTTTGCCGATGAGCTGGGCAAGCATCGCAGGCGACTTCCTGCATAAGTTAGAACGTGTCGGAGAGAAAAAGAACCAAGTTGTATGTCGCATGCATTACCGTCGCGGCAGCGGTCGACCTGGATGACACGCGGATCCAGCCATAGGCTACGCCTGTGGCGGTAAAGGATATCCAATGCGCCACGTCGGCCGGCTGGTGAAAAAGCGCGAACAGAATCGCAGTGAGGATCACCGCTATTCCGCTGCCGGTGGTCTGAGCCAGAAGGGGCAGTAAACATCCCCGAAAAAGAGATTCCTCAAGCATTGGGCCCAGCACAAAACCCACGACCAGCAGTTCGACCACTCCCATAGGCGGCTGGCTTTGACTTCGAAAGTTAAGGTAGAGGGCAACACCTGAGGCAAGGAAGAGCCCTCCGAGGAGAGCGACAACCATGTAGGCCGTGCGCGGCCAGACCCAACCCAACGGTTGCAACACCGGTTGGTCATGGCGGAATTTGAGAACCAAATACAATGCCAGGCTCAAAGATGTGACGACCGCAACCTGCAAAGCGAAGCCAGGATTCATGATCTCGGAGCGCGGGAGAAGATGAAAGCGGACGGCAAGGCGCAGGACCGAACCAAGTAGAACGAGGACCAGAAAAAAAATGCCGATGTCTTCGTAGTTCCAATAAGGTTTTGCATACGCGAGACCATTCTTGACTGTGGACCAAAGGGTTCGCAATGGTTCCTTCCCTTCTCATCACGTCAGAACAGCCACTCCCGAGCAGATGGGCAGACCAACGCAACTCGTCATCTAAGGCCAAACAAGCGCGCGTCACATTGCATAAAGATGTCGAAACTCGGGAACCACCTGGAAAGGAGTCGGTGGAGCATTGACGGTTTCTCCAACCTGGTCGATAAGTGCTGTAGAAGCGTTGCCCAGGAATCTCGAGCTTTCATGAATGTGCACGATTCGGTCGGGATCGAATCCCATCAATCGCGCGCAGGTTGCGTCGGCAGCTACCGGATCGTCCGCAAGCACGATCTGTCCCAGAGTGCGAGAGGTGCCGTTGAGAGGCCCATTGCCTTCCATCGCCACAATCCCGTCCGCAATTACGAAGCGGACCGGAACGGTTGCGCACAGATCAAGGATGCTCTCCTGAATCCCCTTCCAATGAAGAATGTTCTTCGGCCATCCGTATCTCGCACCCGGCACGACACCGAACATATTCTTCATACTGAGCGTGACGCCAGACCAGTGATGAGCCTTGATCTTGGGCATGGAAACCAGGAAATCGGCCTCCAGCACAGTGCGGGGGAGCCAGAGGTCTCTCACCCCGGTGTAGCCTGCCCGAAGTGGTGTTCGAATCAGCTGGTCGCGATTTAAATCGACGAACCGGATTTTTTCACCTCGAAGATACTGCTCATAACCACTTTGTAAAAGCACCAGCTGTGTGTCTCGTTGATGTCCTGGTCCCTCGGTTACCAACACGGATTTCGCGCCCAGCCGGCGGAACGATTCGGCCGCTGCGAGGACCAGCAATGGGTGGGTATTGATCGCGTTGCCAGGAATGTAATCCACCAAATTGGGCTTGAGGACCACGGTCTTGCCTGTCACGTTGATCGGGAAGAGGCGAAGACCTGCGGCAAGGAGCTGGTCGAGCTCTTGGGAGTATTGCTGTGCATGGAGGATCGCAACTCGAGATCGCTTCGGTCGTTGATCGGAATGATACTTGGGTAGAAGAAAGGGAGCCGTGACCGCTGTGCCAGCCGCCAGAGCAGCGCTCCCAATAAGAAAATCTCGACGAGTAACACTCAAACGGTCACCCCGAAAGCTGACAAGGCGCGGCTGCAGTCAAGAGCGAGGCAGGCCAACGCCAGCGTGCCGGTGTCTTCTGTACTTGAGAGATCAGATAGTTCCAACAGAGAACCGTGAAGCGGAGCAATCGGCCGACGGTGAGCAGCGAGCGCGAGGATCGACCAAGCAAGGCTCCAAGGCGCCCTAAGGGTTGTAGCAACACGTTCCAAGTACTGCACGCCACTTTGTACAACCGGGTCCTGTCCTCGATCACTCAATGCCAAGAGAGCAATCGCCGTATCGTCGACGTGGGGCGCCATGGGGCATCCATAGACAACGCCGTTGCCCGCATTCCATCCGCCGCCGGGACACGCACGATCGAAAAGCATCTGGATGCCGCAATCGACGCGCACAGGGATGCGCTCAAGACCACCGCAAGAGCAAGGGATCTCGTTTAGGGCAAGAATCGCAAATGCGGTGGGAACCACCCAGCTGACCGTATCTGGGAACCATGGCCAGCCATACTTGTCGGGGTCGAAACGGACGTGGCGGTCGGCGGTGCGAAACTTCCATTTCCAAAACCAGTTCGATTCCTTGCCCGAGCAATTCAGTAGCCAGTGAAAGCCTTGCAACCTGGCCGGTATTGCCGGTACCAGATCACGAAGAGCAATGACAACCAGCGAAGTGACCCAGCCACCCCCTTGATCATCTCCGGGGACCACTGGCCAACTGCCATTAGGATTCTGCGTGCGAAGCAGAAAGTCCTGAGCACGCTCGATGTCGCCTACAGGCGACGAGCCGAGTGCAAGCGCGGCGTAGCACGTCGGCTCAATTGCTGGCTGTGAAGAAGATGCAAGAGCAGCCCAGCCTCCACACGGGAGCTGCCGTAGGGCAAGTTCGGCTAGCACGTTGCTGAGCGCAATGGCGTCGGTCGTCACAGTGGGCACTTGTAGTGCGAAATCTCCTTACTGTCAAAACGCACTGCGAAAACAGAAACATGTCAGCTATAAGTCCAACCATAGTGCCGTTCAAAAGGCGGAGAATTCTGCTACCAGTCAAAGTGTGATCGGTGAGAAAAACTTGGTGCGGAGTCGCGAGGGGGCATCACACCAAATAATCGTCGGTTTCCGATGGATGCGAGAAAGGCGGTGATCGGTTCTCTGGCCGGGCGGTGGCGGCGCCCGATCGCGCGCCGCAGGAAGGAAGCCCGGCTGCCAGTCAAAGTGCAATTGGTAGAAAAAGGTTGGTGCGCTCCGTGCGGGGGAGCTGGCCGCCAGGGTGAAGGACACCAGGCAGACGGCAAGGTGCCGAGCCACCAGTCAAAATGTATTCGGTAAAAAAAATTTGGCGATGGAGCTGCCAGAGATGATTCGCCGCGCTGGTGACTCCCAGTGCCAAAAGCGAAGAGACGTTTGTTCCCAGTCAAGGTGTGATCAGTGAAATAAAGATGGCGAGCATCTTGCGAACGCCCTGCCCCGACAGTCCGACCTGCGGCCTGCAGGTTGCCTACCGGCGTCTGACTCCCGGAATCGAAGAGCGTCAGTCAAAGTGCGATCGGTGGAAAAAAGGCCGGCTTGGGTTGTATGAAGTAAGCCAGCAATGGAGAAAGAACGTGCTCTGGCCAGTCAAACTGTGATCGGTGAAATAAAACTCTGATTTCTGAGTTTCGCGATCTGCGCGGGGCGACACCTCTCCTGCCATGCGACAGCTGGTAAAACAGAATCATCGTCTTAGCCTAAGGAAAGAGCTTCTAATCGTTTTTCGCTGCGTTGAAGTTAACCAGCGCATCGGACTGCTCAATTACCCGCAAAACCCACAAACGCAAAATGCAAAAGAAATGCTTCGGGTGTAGTTTTCACGCCGGAAGGAAGCCGACGTGTTCTCGTCTGCAAGCGAACTCGCCACGAAGCTGCGCGCGGCACGCTACATCATCGATCCAGTCACGCTGGAGGTGGTGTATCTGGCGGCCCGTATGCGCAAGCCACTGCTGGTGGAAGGTCCGCCGGGATGTGGCAAGACCGAGCTCGCATACGCCGTAGCTGCGGCGGCCAATACGGTGGTTGAGCGCCTTCAGTGCTATGTGGGAATCACGGAAGAGAAGGTCATCGGGAAATTCGATGAAGCACTGCAGAAGCTCTTTCTAGACACTCAAGCCGCTAACCTTGACCAGAATTGGAACCAGATCCGGGGCCGGCTGCACTCGCTGGACTTCTTTGCGGAAGGGCCGCTCTTGCGTGCACTGCGGTATGAAACCCAACCGTGCGTGCTTCTGGTCGATGAACTCGACAAGGTTGACCACAACATCGAAGCCTTACTGTTGGAGATTCTGAGCGCCTGGCAGATCACGGTCCCCAAGCTGGGAACGATTGGAGCATCGACGATTCCCTTTGTTGTCCTGAGTTCTAACGAAGAACGACGTTTGGGCGACCCTCTCCGGAGACGATGTTTTTACCTGCGCTTTGAGTACCCATCCGTCGAGCGCGAGAGAGAAATCCTGGCGATCCGAAGCAGTAGCGAAAGCTTGCGTCTACGGGGGCAACTGGCTGGGCTGGCACACGCCCTGCGCGGCTGGAACATGGAAAAGCCGCCCTCGATCGCGGAAATGCTGGACCTCGCTCAGGCGCTGGAGATCCTGGACGTCGAAGAGATATCACACGAGCAACGGGACTTGTTGTTGCCGCTCTTGGCCAAGACCGAAGCCGATCGCAAACGATTACTACTGCGTGCCGGGTTTGAAGGTCTGGTCGCCGATTCGAAGCGCTATCGCGACGAACTTATGGCCGTGGTGGAAGACGGCTCGCCCGTGGCGACTGTGGAGGCTGCAGCGTGAAGTGGGCCATGGCGTGTCTTCTTGTGCTGTTAGTGGGAACCGCAAGAGCGCAAGCGCTTGACGCACGCCCACCACGAGACGTGTCAGCAAGGTGGGCTGAGTATTACGCCACTGTCTACCAGGTGCCGGTTGATTTGGTGGCAGCGATTATCGACGAAGAGTCGGGATGGAATCCGTACGCGGTATCGAACAAGGGGGCGGCCGGGATCATGCAGTTGATGCCAGCGACGGCTGTGCGGTTCGGGGTTCGCAATCGGTTTCTGGTGCAGGAGAACATTCGCGGTGGAGTCGCGTATCTTGCCTGGCTCAAACAGAAGTTCAACGGGGATCTCCGATTGATCACCGCAGCCTACTACGTCGGCGAGTACCCGATCTCTTCGAGGGGGCTGGAGTATTCCTCGCCTGATGTCCAGCGCTATGTGAAACGGGTCGCGCATCGGTATCGCGTGAGACGAGTGCTTAGGGCACAGAGCGAGTTGGTGCGCCAGACGCAAAAGTTGAGGTGACGGATGAGAAACGCTCTAGTTCTCGGCTGGCTCTCGCTGTCGGTACTAACCGCGACGGCGACGGCACAACAAACAACCATCGATCCGCAGGTTCACACCAAACCCACGGCGGACAGCAAGATCACGGCGATCGAACTTGCGGCACATTTTGTAACCACGATCCGGGTGCCGGAGCCGGTGAACTCAGTGGTGGTGGGAGACCCGGCGCTGTTTCAGGTGGAACATTCCGAACATGAACCAGAGCTGGTGTTCGTCAAGGCCCTAACCAGCGAACATGCCGAGAGTAACTTGCTGATTTCCACTGCGAGAGGCCGCCAGATCAGCTTTCTCCTGGTTAGCCGTGGCGAGGGCCCGAACTCAGCGAAGGTTGATTTCCTGCTGCGATACCAGCCATCCGGGGGCTTTCTGGTCGAGCCCGACGCCGTTCCTTTCGCATTGGTGGCTCAGACCGCGAGCGTGTCGAAGCCGCAGGCTGCAATCACTTCATCAGCCGCGAGTCCCGCGGGAACGGGTGCTGCCTTGTTGCCCGCCTCACCAACCACGGCCAACTCTCCGGTGGAAAGAGCGTCGTCCGAACCCAAACCGGACTCTCTCGACAGTTTGCTGGAGCGGCAGAAACAGGCTCCCATGCCTGTGCTTTATGGCGAGCGGATGGAAGGCGATGACGTGAAGGGTGACCGCCTGCGGGCGGGTATCAGCGAAGTTCTCGATGGCGGCCAACAAGTGATTGTTCTGTTCTCGGTCGTGAACACCAGCAAGCACGCCATCCTGTTGATGCCTCCGCAGATTCAGTTAGGCGGCAAGGGGAAGTCAGGAAAACTGATCAAGCACGAGCATTGGTCTACGGCCGAGCAATTGGCGGTGATTGATTTCCGCCTAAGCCGGCGCCGGATCGGACCCGGGGAACGCGCCGACGGCGTGGTGCTGTTTGAGCGCCCTCCCTACAAACGGTCTATGGAAACACTGTTCTTGCAAATAGCGGAGTCCGGCGCGGTAGACAAACCGGCTTTAGCACCCATCGGTTTTGGAGTCAGCACACTGCGGGAGGCAGCCAACCATGCTCACTGAAGAAACAAACAACAGACTGAACACAGCTCCGGCAAATCCGGAGACGGAAATAGCCAACGAAGAGTCCGCGCCGGAGGAGACTGGCAAAGGAAACTGGCGTGAAGCCTTCCGGGCGGCTTTCGACAGAGCTCGACGGCAGCAGAAACCGGCGGAGAGCCGGCAGGAACTGGGGCGCGACAAGAGCAAGTCGCTGTTCCTGCTCGTGGGAGTTTGCGTGGCACTGCTGTTGCTTTTCTTCGGTGTCTTCTCCCACCCGAAGAAAAAGATTGCGCTTCCCGGAGAGAACCCACGCGGAGAAGCCAGTTTGGGCCGCAAAGTTACACCAGGACAGGAGAACAGCGACCCCACCAAAGCGGCAACGCCGATGCTGAGTGCGGATGTGCGGTCTACAGATCCCGCCCTGGCTGGCCAATTGACGCCGGAAGATATCGACCGGACCTCGCGAACCGGCATGGCGCCCAGGCCAACTGCAGGGAGTCCAACCGCAAGCAAGCCCGCGCAGGATTATGCCCTAAGCAAGGTCGATTTCTCTGACCCTTCCGTGGGACATGGTACGACCATCCCCAATCCGCCGTCGCCATCGGCATCGGACTCAACCGCCGATCTGAAAAAGCCCTCGCTGGTGTTTGTGCGCTCGACGGAAATCAAACCGACGCTCAGGCCGAACTCACCCGAGGAGACGGACGAGACCCTGGCGCTTGCAGCGGGTACCCGGCTGGTGGCGCGACTGCAAACGCCGGTGAGTTCGGCAGTCGCCGCTCCAGTTGTGGCGGTCATTGAATACAACTACGAGCGCAACGGACAGATCGTGCTGGCGGCAGGGTCGAAGGTTCTTGGCCGCCTGACGCAGGTGAATCCGTCCGGCTATGTGGGCATTCAATTCAGCCGAGTGGAGATGCCGGATGGAACGACCGAAAAGATCGATGCCTCGGCCATGAGTCTGAATTTCGGGCCACTCAAGGGCGACGTCTCCGGCAAAAAGACAGGCACGAAGTTTCTTGTACGGACCCTGACAGGGATGGGGACAATCGCGTCGTACCTGGTTGGTCCACAGGGTTCGGCGTCGAGCGGCCTGATTTCCCCTAACACACTGATGCGAGAGCGCCTGGCTGACAATGTCGCGACCGCAGGACAAGAAGAGCTAAACGGCCTGGCCTTCAATCAGAACCTCGTGGTGACCCTGCCCGGCAACACGCGCTTTTACATCGTCGTCCAGAAACCATCGTCGGACCACATGGGCACGACATCCGGGCCGCGAAACACCGGTACCAGTACAGCCAGCTTCACTGGCGGGGTGCCGACTCTCGAAGAGCTTCGCCAATTGATGCAGTTAAGAAGCGAAATCAACGAGCTCTATACCCAGGCCAGCAGTCAGGCGGCGATTCAGCCGCAGCCGCCGCAATGAAAGGCGATGCAAAGTGGAACCAAACTGGGCTCCTCTGGAAAACCGGCTGGGCACGACCAGATGCGTGGGATTCATGTTCATGGGCCGAGTCAACGGGATCAACCAGTACAAGCATGGCATCACCCGCACGTACTTGTACTTGGATGATGCAGGCAACTGTCACATGAAGGCAGAGAAAGGAGGTTATGTCCCTGGAAACTGGGGTGTCGAACTCGGCAAGATGGAGGCTTGCCTGGCCAGGCTGGATGCCAGCCTGGCCACCCCGTACGATGAGGAATTTATCGTTCGGAAGCGTAACGCATTGCAGCAACAAGGGATTTCACTTCTGACGATCGAGGTACAGCCCCACGACATAAACATTCACTGAAGGCGGCCACGGCCTGTCGCACCCGCGTTTCCTCTGTATTTGGATCACACCGCCCCTTCCAACATCTACTCCATAATCCAGCGGCCAGGCCCTTAGATGGGCTAAATTAAAACTCTGTCAGGACGGCAGGGGACGCAGGCTTGATCTTGGTCCTGTGCCGATTGGTGATGAAGTGGCGCGTTTGCCTCAAGAATGGTTCCTCAACACGCCCGTGCTGTGGCTGGGAGCACTCGTGTTGATAAGCCTTGTGCGAGGGCCACTACGAAATGCGCCGGCGTTATTGAAAAAGCCTTTGAAGTTCGCTGCGGCTAGCTGCGTTGCGCTCGGCTTAATAATTCTGGTGACGTGGAAGCCCGTCCTCCAGATGAGCAAAGGTAATTCCGGCCTCAGCCTACTGTGGTTCGCCCTTATGGGACTGAGCACCGCTGGTTGGCTAGCTTCATTCTTCTGGATTTTCTTAGCGCGACCTCAGCGAAGTACTGGAGCAGTCCCCGTCGCTATTGGCGGCCCGGCTCGGCGACCGGCACCGAAACCTATCGAAGGCGTTCGCAATGTACCAGCAGAGCGGTTCGCCGATCTCGGCGGTATGGAGGAGGCAAAAGAACAAATCCGCCAGGTAGTTCAGGGACATCTGAATCCGGGAAAGTACGAACGCTACGGGTTGGTTAGAAACGGGATCCTTCTGTACGGACCCCGCGGAACTGGAAAAACATTTCTGGCGAGAGCGACCGCAGGCGAGTTCGGCCTGCACTTCGAATACATATCCGCGCCGAAACTGCTGAACCGCTGGATTGGAGCGACTGGCGAGAACATCCAGGGGGTGTTCGCGCAAGCTGCAGGCCACAAGCCCGTCCTCTTCTTCATCGACGAGATCGACACAATAGGAGGCGGGCGGCAGGACGCCATCAGCGACCCAGGCGGTGCAGGGCGTGAGTTCAACAACATCACCATGGCCCTAATGAGCGCGATCGATCAATACCGTACGATCAGCGGCTTTGTGTTGATGGCCGCGACCAACCGGCTGGATGGTCTCGATGAAGCGCTAATTCGGGAAGGGAGATTTGACATAAAAGTGCGTATCGATCTTCCGAACGAAGCCACGCGAATCAAGATTCTGGAAGCGCAGCTCAGCAAGAAACCGTGGAAACGATTCGACCTGCAGGAGTTCGCACGCCGGACGCCGGGAGCCGGTGCAGCCAAGTTGCGCGCTCTGGTAGACCAGGCAGCAAACTACGCACTGACGGACAACCGGAAGATCGAAGCAAGGGATTTGCGGCGGGCTCTGGACGCAAACGGCGGTAGGGACCGGCCACAACTGGAGCGCGTGGAATGGGACGATGTCGTCATCGCGGAATCCGTCAAGCAGGACCTGAAGTCCCTTATTCGCCTACTCGAGGATCCAACGCGAACTCATTCTTTGGGGTTGCAGATCCCAACGGGTTTGCTGTTGATCGGTCCGCCAGGAACGGGAAAGACGTTGATCGCAGGCCTGATCGCGAGCCAAACTAAGCGCAGCTTCTATCCGCTAACCGCCGCCAGCGTGCTGGGCGGAGGCGTCGGAGATTCCGTCAAGCGTGTGGCCGCTGTTTTCGCGCGCGCCAAGGAACACAGTCCCGCAATCGTCTTCCTCGATGAAATGGATGGGCTGTTGCCGGCGACCAACCGCTACCTGGCTCAGCACGATGTTCAGCTCGTGGAACAATTTCTTACGGAAATCAGCAGCTTGCAGCCGGAAAACAATGTGTTTCTGGTGGGCACGACCAACCATCCGGAAAGCATCGATCCCCGAGTACTCCGAGGTGGCCGGTTCTCCGAGAAAATTCTGATCCCGCCTCCGGACCCTGCACAGAGAGTGCAACTGCTCAGGCTCTATCTCAAGGGCGTTCGACTGGAAGCAGGACTAACCATTGAAGACATCGCAAAACGGCTGAACGGATTGGCGCCTGCGGATCTCCAGGCGATTTGCACGGCTGCAAAGCGTATGGCTTTCAATCGAATTGCCAATAGCGACCAACTGCCACCTCTGAACTGGTCCGATTTCGAAAAGGCTACCGAGCGGGTTCGCGGCGATGTGGCTCAATTGGACAATACCGGGTTGCAATAGCCAAGCACCCGGATCCCGCTTCCGGTATTACTCCTCTCTCCACTACTCGTTTTTCTGATCCCAGGGTCTTTCATCCCCGCTGAATTCGCGCCCGTTTGACAGTTTTTTGTTTCACCGCTACTTTCCCTCCCACATCGATCACTTTTCCGCCGCCAATTTTGGCGAGCGGCGAGGCAATCGACGAGTCTGGGAAAGGAGAAATCTTTGGTGAGGAAATTTGAGGCAGATTACGGGTGGAAGAAGCCTCTGATTGTGCTGGCGATCATGTTGTTGGTTGTTGGGCAATTCATGATCGCACAGAACCTTGGCAGCTCACCGCAATTCAATGTGGCTGTTCAAGGACAGACCGGCGCACAACCGGAAGGCAGCTTCCTGAACTTCATTAACTGGATCGGCAACGTGATCGCACCGGTCGGCGCCGGCGGCGCGGTACTTGGGGCCGTCGTGTCGTGGCTGACGGGCCGCGGCTTTGGGCGGTGGTTGTTCGCAGCCGGAGCTCTACTCGCTGTGTCAGGTGTCACGCGCTTGGTCGAGTTCTGGATCACGAACGGAACGGGCGGAGTGACTTAACCGTGCGTCTACGAGTAAAGGGCCGCACATCAACCAGGCAGCCCGCAATGGCTGTGAAGCAATGCGGGCTGCCTATAACCGGGATGCTTCTTCTCGATGTAAGTCCCAAGTTGGGGAGTAGGACAGATGGCAACGCCGCAACTGCTCAACGACATTATCTCGGTCCTGCTTTTGCTGGCCCCATCAGCCGCGCTGCTGTCTCTGGTGATTGCCGGTGTCAATTTGCGGCGCGAGGGAACGATGACGTTCGCCATCGGCGGAGGATTCACCAAGTGGATGTTCTGGGCAGTCATATTCCTGACACTGCAGCCTCTTTTGAGTTGGTTCACCTCCTTCGGAGTACCCGTGCCATTGCCCAGTGGGGGAATTGCGACCGGATGGCTGGCAAACCTTCAGGCAGACGTGGCGCAATTCGTGGCCAACTTCGTGGTGCAGCGACTGGTGCCGACACTGGCGGCGTTCTTCGTATTGCGCGCCATCCTGGACGCTGCCTCAGGTCAACATCCGCTGCCGTCGATTCTGGCAGCCATGTTCCTGCTTGGCACCCAGACCACCTACAACCTGCTTCAGAGCTACAACACCGGAACGCAGTACGCGACTGTCGATGTTTTGGACAGTCTATGGAACCACCTAGTCGGGACGATTATGCCGATCGCGGCCGTTTTGGCACTAGTGGGAGCGATTTTGAACTTTGCGACCAAAAAGCCATTCATGCGACTGATCGCCGTGGCATTAGCTCTGCTCACGGTCTCAGCCATTTGGAAACTGCTGGTCTCCATGATGTAGGAGTGCGAATGAACCTCGGGAATATGACTTTCGACAACGGAATCCTTCATCTGGCGAACTGGATGGGCAATGTGATCATGCCCACGATTGCCGCGGCCTTCATCATTATCGCCATCCTGCAGTTTTCTAAGGGACAGGAATTCTCGCACAGCATGTATGGGGCTTTGGCCTGCCTGCTTGTCTCAGGATTGACTCGGGCCTTTGAGACGTTCGCGTCGCAGGCGGCTTGGAACAACCCCGATCTGTACTGGATTTCGATCAGGACCCTGATCGATTGGGTAGCGAATGTCATTTTGCCCGTCTATGCAGCGTCCCAGGTCGCGGCAATGGCGCTGCGATTGGGAATTTTCTCACTGGTTCATCCCACCAGCGGCTGGCTGCGCCACTTTGTAACGGCGGCTCTGTGCCTCATGGTTTCAGGCCTGCTTCGCCTGGCTGAGTTTTTCGTAGCTCATGGGACCGGCGGAGTGACTTAGGAGAGAAAAACAATGGCGCTCGATGTAACCCCGATATACCGGAACTTGCGAACCAGAGTCACCTTCTTGGGGCTCGAAGCAGAAGACTTGTTCGCCATCCTCGCGGTGGCGGTCGTGATGAACATCTGCGGCAGGTTCCTGAACCGCGAGATGTTCGGCCTGCCGATGAATATGGTGCTGCAATACCTGGTGCCCATCCTGAGTGTGCCTGCTCTGATGCTCTTCAAGTACGGCAAGCAGCGTGGGTATCTGCTGGACTGGGTGCTGTTCCACACCAAGCCTCACGTTTACTCAGCACTAGAGCGAGATCGAGAACTAACTCGCGAATACATCAAGGACTAGGGAGCTGGCGATGCCGTTAAAGATGGAACAGTACCAGAAGTCATTGGCTCAGCCACCGCTGTGCGAGCAACTGAAAGTCCGCGATCTTGCCGACGATCTGTTGATTCAACTCAACGGGTCATTCGTCGCCGGATACAGGGTGAGCGGTAATCACTCGTACTACGCGAGCGATGAGGAGCGGAATCGGACGAAGCTGGTACTTGAGGCCCTGATCCGCTCCTTGCCGGAGAGATCCATGCGATTGCAAGTGCGATTTGAGATTGCCGAAGGAGCTGACGCTCTGATCGCACGCTACAACCGCGAACAACAAAACCCCAATGCAGTTCTGCAGGCAGTGGACCGCGAACAGTCCGATGTCTGGCTGAAGAAAAACGCAGAGGGTTATTACCTGCAACACCTGCTGCACTTTTACTTCATCTGGGACCCACGCATCCACCACCAGTCGCCGGAATTGGAGTGGAAAAAGAAGATGCGTGGCCCGAGCTTCAGCATGTCGGCCAGTAAATGCATCGAGCGCAGCCGGCGAGAGCATGAGGACCTGGTTGCCGAGTTCAACAGTCTCATGTCCGGAGTTGAGGCCACACTGCAAGCCACGGGCATGAAGATCGAGCGGTTGACGCAAAACGATATTTTTCTGGAGGTCAAGCGAGCCCTCAATCCGTTGGTGAACGACAAACGGCCGTTCCTTCCTCCGACAGAATCGCTGGTTTACGAGAGCGCACGAAGTCAGATGGCCAGTGTCAATATTGAGGACGAACTCGATGAACACCTCAAGATCGGCGGGCTGCTGTACTCGTTCATCAGCCTGAAAGACCTCCCCGACGCCACCTTCCCTGGGGTGTTGCGGGAGCTGGTGGTGACGGACTTCCCGATCATCATCAACGCCGAAGTTGTACTTCCCGATCAGGCAAAAGCGGTGAAGCAGTACAAGAGCCGGCTGCGCAAAATGACGGCGGCACAGAAGGACATCCACGGAGGGTTCCGGCTCAATGTGGATGCCCAGGTGGCGGAGCATCAACTGATCAAAGTCTTGCAGGAGTTAATCTCGAGTTCGCTGAAGTCTTGCCAGCTCAGCCTGGCCATTGCCGTCCGCACTTCACGGCCAACCCGCAATCGCTTTGAAGCGGAACAAGCGGAACGCACTCTTGCCGATCGCCGGCAGAGGGTGTTGCACGCCATCGGCCGCATGAACGGCGCACGCGGGATTCCGGAGACATTGGCGCAAAAGCGCTTCTTCTTCTCCAGTCTTCCGGGACTGGGTGAGATCAACAAGCGGGAAAAGGATGTTCTCACCCTGCACGCGGCCGACCTGCTTCCTGTGGAGATGCCATGGAAAGGGACGCCCAATTCTCCGTTGATGCTGTTTGAAACTCCGTACCGCCAGCTCATACCGTTCTCGCCGTTCGATTCCGGGCTGGGCGACGCCAACATGCTCATCATGGCGAAAAGCGGTGGAGGCAAGACGTTCCTCGCGCAGCTCAAGCTGCTGATGATGGCGCGTGCTCGTCCGCTGGTATCGATTCTGGAGCGCGGGGATTCCTACGAGCCGCTGGTCGATCTGATGGGTGGCCGTGTGGTCAATGTCGATCTGGATGGCCGAGAGACTCTGAATCCATGGGACCTCCCGGAAGGCGAGCATGTTCCCAGTAATGAAAAGACGGCCTTTTTGAAGAACCTTACGCGGCACATGCTCGGCGACAGTCACAACTCAGACACTTCGCTGCTGGACAATGTGCTCACCGATGCGATCATACGTGTCTACAAGCGCTGCTCAATTCGCTATTCCAATCCGATCCCGACCTACAACGATCTGCGAGAGGAACTCGCCAATTGGCGTGACGCCGAGAAGATGCAACGCACGATCGATGAGGCGCACCTGGCGGCGATCAAGCTGCGGTCGTGGACCGAAGGCGGCATCTACGCCAAGCTGTTTGACCAACCGACAACGATGCGCTTGGACAGCGATTGGCTGTTCTTCAACGTGGAAGGACTCAGGTCCGATCCAAGACTTGAGACGGCGATGAGCATGTTGATCGCGACTGCTATGTCTGCTCGCGCCACCGGGAAAACCGGGCGTCCCAGCATCACGGTACTCGACGAGTGCTGGTTCTTGTTGGACTCACCGGCTCTGGCCCCCGAGGTGGTGCAACTTTATCGGACGGCTCGCAAGCGGAACTCAAGTGTGTGGGGCATCAGCCAAACGGTTGAAGACTTCGTTGGCACGGAGTTTCAACCGCGAGTCCACGGACCCGGCATTTTGAAGAACGCGAGCACGAAGATTATCGGGCAGCAGCCCGGCGATGTAACCCCTCTGATCACCCACCTGAACCTGAATCCGGTAGCAGTTAACCAAGTTAAGGGATTCGGCGCTCCGCGAAAAGGGCGCAGCGCCGAGGTGCTGCTGGCGATTGGAGAGAAGGCAGAGACGACCCAGACGATCCGGATCGTTCCTACGCCATTGTCGTACTGGATCTGTACAACGTTTCCGCGGGAAAGGAAATACCGCAGCTGGTTCTTGAAGGAACACCAACGAAAGCCGCTGCTGCAGTGCTACCAGGAGCTGTCCAGGAAGTTCCCCCAGGGCTTGGCGGACGTTCCGCCCCTTCCGGAAGAAATCTCCGGCAAGGTGAATGTAGTGGCTGAGGTTGCGGCGGCAATGGAGAAAGAAATCGTGAAGCACTCAAGGCTTTGAGTTGCTTCGGGAGGTTGGAGGAAATGCAGGTTCTCGGGTACGCGGCGTTTTTTGGAGCGTTTACGTGGTTCGTCGTGACAGTGCAGAACCGTCGGCGACTGCTGGCAGTGACGCTTGCCGGCGTCATGGTTGTGACCCTCGTGGGAGCGCCGCAGCCAGCACAAGCGCAAATAGGGCTACTGCAAGCCATTCAGGCGGTCCTCAATGTGATCAATGGAGTGATTCACACCGCGCTAAATGGGATCAACACGGTACGGACCGCTATGAACAATTTGCAGCAGGCCGTCGTCTGGCCTCAGCAGCTAATCAATCAAGCCAGGTCGCAGGTCACGCGAATGATCGGGCTGTACCGCAACCTGATGAGCAACATCTTCCACATAAGGCTCAACAGTGCCACCTTGCCTAACCCGCAAGCACTTGAGGCCGTCATTCGGGACCACCAAGTAAACAATTTTCCTAGTTTGACGTCGACCTTCGCCCGCACCTATGGCGCAATCCCGGTTACAACCGCCGCCAACCCAGGTGACCGTGCCATGTCGGACATGGATGATGCTCTGGCTCTCGACAATTTGAAGACGTTGAAGGCTGGCGACCAGGCAACGGACCTAGAACTTCAATCCGCGGACACGATCGAGAATTCCGCCAGCCAAGCAGCCCCAGGCTCTGCTCCGTTCTTGACCGCGACGGCAATCACCTCCGGCATTCACACTCAGGCTCTGACACAGAAGCTCCTGGCCGCCGAACTGCGGCAGGAAGCAGCTCGCATCGCACATCGCAACACGCTTCGTAAAGAGAACGCCACCAACACGACGACACTGCGTGGAGTCCTCGTGAACCTATTGCAGCACCAGTAAGGGAGAAGGAAGGAAAAGCATGACGAGATACAGAGAATTGCTCAAGACGACCAAGAGCTGGCTATTCGGTCACAAATTCCGTGCAGTAATTCTCGCACTGGTTCTTGTGTTCACGGCACCCTGGCCGGCAAGGGCACAAATCCTTTCCCCATGTTGCGCCATGTTGGTGGCAGGGCTGTCGAGCATTCAGTCGGCGTTGACGAAAGTGGTTGGAGGAGGACTGAACCAGATCCTGGGCGTGGACAAAGCCATGCAGCAGTTTCAGCAGGCCGTGGTGTGGCCACAGAATCTGATCAACCAAGCGCGAAATCTCGTGGGAGTTCTCCAAGGCAACTACAACCAGATTCAGAACCTGATGCACATACCGGTCAACAGTGCCACCTTGCCAATCTCACAACAGTTGGAGCAGGTGCTGCTTTCACGCAATCCCAATCAGATTGGGCAAACATCTAGTGCGTACACGGCTCTCTACGGTCCAGTTCCGGCGCCCACTGCCGCGTCGCCGCAAGTGCTGAACATGGTGGACATGACAGATGCTGCCGCCCAGGCGGCAATGAAGCGAGCCATCGAGATCGATGCGTTGGCCGATCTGGAACTTCAGGCAGCGAGTCAGCTCAACCAAAGCATTCAGACGGCAGCACCCGGCAGTGCTCCCATTATCGAGGCACAGGCGGATGCCTGGTTGATCCGGGCGAACGCCTATACCCAGGCAGCCACGGCGGACCTGATGCGCTTGCGCGCGATCGATCTGGCCAACGCCAGCGCCGACATCAAGATGGGAGCAACGAACACCACCAGCCTGCGTCAGGCTCTGGCCAATTTGATGCAGCACCAGTGAGTCACGAATAAAGGAAGATGCTATGCCAAGTTTTTACTTCGAGCAGTTACTACGAACCGGACTGAACGGTATTGACCAGCAAGGGATCACGACAGCTGTGCTGCAAATCGCGGGTGTCATTCTAATCCTCAGTCTGTTGTGGTCAGTCTATGAAGCCTATAGCAACGGCGGGGACGTAAGGCTCCTCGGTGTGGCTGCGGTCAAGTATTTGGTCTTGGGACTGGTGTTCCTGAATTACCAAAGTGCTTTTCGTGCAGTGAACACCATGTTCAACAGTGTGGCCGATGGCATTTACAATCTCTCTGGCGGTCTCGACGTAATTCAGAACTGGAACAATAGCCTTTCACAGGCGTGGCAGAGCAATCCAAACTGGTTTTCAGCTCTCTGGAACTGGGTAACTGGCGGCATCTCGGCCATTGTTGCTGGGTTGATAACGTTGATCGGTTACTTAATCCTCCCCTTCACCTACACCTTGTTCACGTTGTTCTATGCGCTGTACGGATCGATCTTGTATGTAGTCGGTCCGTTTGTCCTGGCCTTGATCCCGTCGCGGGGGCTCGGCCAAGTGGGCAGAACCTACTTCGTGAACATGATGATCTTCCAATGCTGGGGCCTCTTGTACGCAATCTTGCAATCGCTGATGTCCGCGCTGCAGATCACCGACCCAATGCAGTTCAACGGATCGTTTCTGAAAGCATTCGTCGGTTCCAGCCAGATGATCGTGATGAGCGTAGCCAGCGTGCTGCTCTCGATCATGATTGCTCTGATTCCCCTTATTGCAAGCCGCATCGTTCGTGGCGACGTTGGCAGCACCCTGATGACAGTGATCAGTGGAGTAATGACCGCTGGAGCCGTGGCGTCGGGGCTGGCATCCGCAGGCGGAGGCGGTCTGGCTGCAGGACGGCAGGCGTCATCCGGCGGGCCGCCATCGGTTCCGTCCGGTGGTTCCAGTGCTCTCAGCCAAGGCAGCGGAGTGGGCAGCCAAGGTCCTGGTGGCGGCGGCCAGGTACAGAGTTCGGGTGGCGGCGTATTGACCGGCGATTCAAGACCACCCACACCGCCGAGTTTTGATGGAGTCAATGGCGCAGCCGTTGCGACGATGTCTGCTGGCGGTGAGGCCCCTTCCACTGGAGCAGTTCGTTCTGCTCCACAGGGCAATACCGAAGATCCTTCCGGGCCGGGGTCGCCTTCTGTTACCGGGCAACCAGCCAGTGGCTACAACGGCCGCAGCCTTGCTGGTTTCGCGGCTTGGCAAGCCGGACACGTGATTGGCAGAACAATGCGTTGGGCAGGGATGGGTGCCGAATCATGAAGAAACCGCAGTCGAGCAGAGAAGCACCGGAGATCGCCAGCTTCACCAGGTATTACGAACACGATGGCATGTTGCGCGCCTACGCCAATCGCGCCATGTTTCTGGCGATCTTGTTTGCGGTGATCGCGCTCAGTTCGCTTGGGTTCGCGATCTATGTCCGCATCCAGCCTCCCACGGTCATCCGCGTAGATAAGGATGGAAATGCGATGGTGGTGGGTGGTGGCGCAAGGCAAGACCGGACCTCGCAGATGGCGATGGTATTGTCGGCGCAGGCAGCGGGTCCGGATGCAACTGCCTCCGAGGGCGTCGCACCGACGGACCTGGAAGGCAAAGCCGTCGTTCGGAGGTTCCTCGAACACTACCTTTCCTACACGCCGGATTCTGCTCCGCGCAACCTTGCTGAGTCGCTGAACATGATGACGAACAACCTGCGGACCTTCACCCTGAACAAGCTGCGCGACGACGATACCGTGGGCAAGATCCAGCAAGACCACATCATCTCGGATCTCCGAATTCGCTCGATCGAGCGCTCCAAGAACGCGCCCTGGGATTACGTCGTGTTCGGAGTCAAGGAAGTACACAAGGTGAAGAGCGGTGCGGAGGTGACGGACCGCATTGTTGGTCAGTACAACATACGACTGGTCGAGGAGCGGCGAAGTGAATTCAATCCCAGCGGACTGCTGGTGGCTGAGTACTCCGAGCAGCAAATGGTCGGCGAGCGGAACAATGGGCTTGAACAAAAGAGCGAGCTCGACAAGTAGAAGGCGCCCAACCAGAGGCAATCTGGTGAATCCAGAAGTGGCGACATGCAACTTGATGCAGGTTTCAGGCAATAGGAGTCAAGTATGACAGGCACGGCGGCAACAGACACGGTTCCGGCAGCAAAAGCGAACAGAACTGACAGCGGCACCGACCAAACGCTAACCCGAACAAGACGTTCTCGTACCAACTCGGACGAGGAAGCCAACGGAAACGCGCGTTATTTCCTTGCCAAGGCAAACGACGCCAATGGCACCACGGCGTTGGATCGGGAGGTGACGAGTGAAGGCGAAGCACTGGTCGAGGCGCTCCGCTTGGGGGTCACCTATTACGAGGTTCAGGAGTTTCGTGTAGTGCCGGATTTTGCGGGAAGGAAGCCGCAACTGAACAAAGAAGCCGTCAACGGCAAGTAGAGTCCAGGAGTTTTTATAGCACAGGCTTCATTTACAGATGATGTTGATCTGTGGTGAGCGATCCGCAAGCTGATTGCGGTTGAGTGCTGGTCTGGTTCGTTTCGCGAGCCTGGCTGGGAACCGACAACGTTTTCGACCAGGACAGCGAAGGAACCGTGCGAGCGCCCTCCTTTCTGTTCTGGCACCACGCGGAGAGAAAAGGAGGAAGAGATGGTGAAGCAACGGTTTCGGGTGCTGTTCCGACGTTGGTTCTTCACTGTAGCGAAAGTCTGCGGACCGATTCTGTTGTTCGAGCTGTTTGTGTTGGTCCGGCAGCACTTTCAGTATGTGCCCCTGAGCATTTCGGATTTGCTGATGGGAGCACTTTCGGCTTTCCTGCTCACGGCATTGCTGTGTTGGCTGTGGGCGTTGGGAGAGTGGTTATGGTCCAGGCTGCGCAGGTTACGCGGTTTCTTGAGCGAGCTACGGCAATGCTCCAGAAGCTGCTGGAATCCTGAAGCAGTGAGGACTAACAAGGTGTAGCAACTACAACTCGTGTTGGCCGGCGCTTTGCTGCCTGGCCGAAATCTTTTGGTTCGGTTTTCGGCGAGGGCAGCGAAGAGACTGGCACGAGCCGTCTCCTCTGGCTGTCCTTGCTCGACAGCTTAAAGGAGATTCGGAATGCCAAATGCTACGAATTGCGGCGCCATCCCGGTGTTGGCGCTCGAACTTGACCGTAATGGAAACGTATCGAAGAAGACCATGAAACTGGATCGGGAAGCGCAACTCACCAACAGCCTCTTGCAGGGACTTTACCCCGGCATTCGCGTGGCAACGGTCGATGTGCCAGTGGAGCCGTTGGATCCATGCGAGCAGGCCATGGTCGAGCAAGCGCTCACCAGGATCGAGATTGATGGCATTCGTTACAGCTTGGTTGGAGCTAGCGGCAGCGCAAAGAATGGTAAGTTCTACGCGGTCGAGAGTTCCTTCGAGAAGACGCTTGGGGAGAGGTTTCGCTTCTCGCCGCAAGCTGCGATCACCTATTTTGGGATCCTGGTGTCCTCGTGCAAGGTTCTCGGCGAGGCGCCAGATTGCCGCGTCATGGTGGTCGATGACCATGAATTCGGCACCAATGACTGCCGAGGATGGATCTCACAGTCGTTGTTCCGGAAACTCCAGCAAAAGCACCAGTCCGAACTTCTGGCCAGAGAGACGGAGAGACTGCATGCGCAGCGGATTGCCGAGCAATCTGAAGAGCAGCAGGACCTTGCGTTGACCGACGCAGAAGAAACGGCGCTGGTCGAACAGGCGAAGCGCAGGATTCAAGGCAGGCGAATCGGGACGCATCGTCTCTATCAATTTCGCCTGGCCTTCGACAAGACCCAGGCGAAGGGCGCATTCAAGGTCATGGCGGATGAAGTCGCTCGACGCCTCGACGTTGACATCATCCTGCCCAGATCGTGCGTGAAGCCCAAGTACCAGGGAAAAGTGTTGCGGACGATTCGATCGCTCATGGGAGATCGTCAAGCGCACACCTTCCGCGGCCCGGTCATGGTCGGCTTTCGTGACGTCTCCCGCAATCTCGAATTCAATTCGAGTTACACCCTGCTGGAACACGCGCCGGAAGACTCGATTGAACTGGAAATCAAACCGTACGCTCTCGGCCAAATCGAGAAGGTGCGGCAGGCCTTCGAAGCGAACAACTTCACGGAGCTGTTTCAGTTGCTGGGCACGCAAGAGAGTCAACGAGTACTGGAGCCCGGCGAAGAAACCGATCCTGACTACACCTCGAACGAATACACGGTGGCGCAGGCAGCTCTGATTGCCGACGCTACCGGGTACATGTTGAGGCATCCGTTCATTCAGCATCACCTCCAGCGGGTGTTGATGAAATGGGCGTATCGCCTCTGCACCAGTGGCGGCTTCCATCTTCCCGGGTTCGCGCTCGCAGACGATGGCTACCTCTTCCTGCATGAAGGACAAGTGGTCTGCGGTTCGGATTGGATCCCAAAGACCAGCGCTATCGCCGAATCAAGTTGCCGGCGTGGTCTGGTCGTGCGCTATCCCATCCGGATGAAAGAAGACCTCCTGCCGGCCGAAATCCTCTCAGTGGAGGACACCGTTCGCCTGTTGGCGCAGCACCTCGAACAACGTGGATGCCAGCTTTCGACGGAAGGTGTCGCTGCCGTTGCTACGGAGCAACTGCAACTGAGAGGCACGTTGGTCCTTCATTCGGAAACCGCTTCCAGAAACGGCGGTGACTTTGACTTCGATATGGTTTGCCTGGTCGAGGACAACCGTTTTCCACGGTTCGTCGCAGACCGGTTCGCCTACGAGGAACAACACTCTGCCGTTAAGACCAAAAACCCGAAACCTCCGAGTCCATGGTGGAACCTTCCGCAAGTTTCCATGCAGGCCCGCGGAAATCAGATCGGTGCCATAACCGATTTGAAGACATCGTGCCTGGCGAAAGGAAGGCCCGATTTGGCACGGGAGTTGGTGGACCAGCTTCAGAATGCGCTGGATCAGCTGAAGCACGGCACCCAACCCGATCAGGAGGTGATCCGCACTATCCGCAACGATGTGCCTACAGCGCCTTGGCTGAAGCTGAAACAGAAACGCCGGATCGAAGACATGGACGAGCATCTGGATGTCGATGGCAACGATAAGGTCGGGAGACTGTACAACTTCATCCGCAAGGAGCTGGGGCGGTTTTTTGGCAGTGCCGCGACGGCCCGCTTGAGCGATTTCCGGGGAGTGATCGGAGGACAGAGCTTCACCCCGGAGATCTATCAGGAGTGCTTCGTGGTCAACCGGTACTACGGGAACCGTGTGACCGAAATCATGGGCCGGCGTCAACAGCTCATTGCTGACCTGGAGAAAGCCAATGCGGACATCGAGGCGAATAAGCACGACGCCGAGGCTCGCAAGCAGCTTTTCTTCCGGCGCAACCAGGCTTCCGCTGCCTTGAATGCCTACGAGAAACGGGCGGGAGAAGAGCTGAAGGCGCTGGTAAACGGGCTTCAGAAATGGAGCAGCAGCAAGAATGGAACTCGATTGTCCTATCTGTCGGCCTTGCATGCGATCGTGTGCAGGGAAAGACGGGCAGCTCCGGACCCGAACGCGGTGACCGGGACCGGATCGATCGTGTTCTATAGCTTTCCGCAAGAAGTCGTCAATCAGATCGCGGAGCGCACCGGTGGCCGTCCAGTCACCGTGGAAGTTCCCAGTTTGTGCGACGGCGAAGTGGAAATCGACTCGGAGGGGCGGATCTTCCTGGTTCAACCCTTCACACAAACCAATGGCCAGATCGTTGAACGCCTGATCTTTATAGCGCAAGTCACGAAGATGGGGGAAGTGTTCACCGATCGCGATGAGAGGGGCTCACCCGTCGTGCTAGAGCGAGTCCGGAAGTTCCCGTTCAAGGCGGGACGCAGTGCGATACGCAACGGGAAGGTGATCTTTCCCGACACCCAACAGCGGCCGCAACTCCCCAACAGAGGCGTTGTTCCGCTGCTAGAAACCAACTAACCACAACCGTCCAGGAGACTTTTCCCCGAAGTCTCCTGGGCTTCACCCGGAACGGAGCAAAGGAAGAAGGAAGCGAACTATGAAACGCATCGCGCTGACTCTGCTAGTGCTGGCGGCAACCGTTGTCCCACTTGTTGCCCAGAAGATTGGAATCGAAACCAGTGACCGCACCCGCATCGTGCATCTGAAGACGGCACTCAACCACCTCACTGTCATCGAGGTCGGCGACCCGGTTATTGAGGTGGCGGCCGGGAGCTCTTCGTTCAAGGTCGAGTGGCGGGAAAACAAGGTATTTGTTCAGCCCACGGAAGCAGATGCCACAACCAACCTGTTCATCTGGACGGCAAGTCAGCGCCTGAACTACGAACTGGAGCCCGCCGGTTCAGTGGCAACCATGGACTTTGCGGTCGACCAGAAGCCGGTGCACGCCGCGGACCCAGTGAAACCGGCAAGTACGAATTCTCCTGCCCCGGTATCGCCGTCGATCACCGAACTACTGCTCGCGGGAAAGCCGGTCCGAATGTTGCCTTCGAAGCAGCGGGCCTCGAAGCCGCTCGAGGTGTGGATCAGCGACCTGTATGAAAGAGATGGCCACCTGCTGATTCGTTACGCCGTCTGTAATCACAGCGCTCAGCCGTACAGCATCGACACCCCGCAGGTGTACCAGCTGGACGGGGTGCGCTCTCCGCAGTCGCTGTATGGCTTTGTCAACTCGCAGCTTGGTGATGACCAAATAACCAAACTCAAAGTCAAACAAGAAACTCCGGTGAAGGTTTTGGATGGGCAGGTACAGTCTGTGCGCATCGCCCCGGGCGAGGAGGTGGTTGGCGTAGTGGCTTTGCAGGTGGCATCAAGCCCGAACCCGACGATTCTGCGCTTGCAGTTTCCCAGCCCCAATCAATCCGGGGACGCTTTGCATCATGGCCAGCAGTCGCAGGTAACTGCGTTTCTGGTGCGCTAACAAGTGACACGAGTATGGACGTCGAGTGATGACGGAACGAGTTAGAGGCAAACAGGTTTACGAGGCGCTACGCGAATATATGCGTAATCGGCCGGACGTCGGATTCGGCAAAGCCATGCGCGACGCAATGCTCGAACCAGCCAACCCGTTTGACGGGAAAGCCACAAGGCCACCCAGTCGCTGGTTTGTGCTGTTCTGTCTGGTGTCTGCTCTAGTGTTCGGCTGTTTCAGCTACTTCAACAGTCTGCTGTAGGGCTAAGAGTATGGACGACGAAACCGATGCGAACGACGTAAGACCTCACGCCTCACGCGAGATGGGCAGCGATGCGCAAGAGCTGATTCGCGACTGGGAGTTTCTGTTTTGGGCTTTCCTGATGTTCGGCTTGGCTCGGCTGGCTTGGCTGTATCTGTACCGGCCAGAGAACGCTGCTTTTCATTTGGGCCTCTCGTGCGGGTTCGTGTTCTGCGGCGTTCTGGGGTTTCTGATGCGCTGGGTGTTGAGCCCAAAGATGAAAAGGCATTGAGAGGCAGAGACCTATGGAAAACACGGGGATTCGCAACCCTAAAGACACGACATCAACCCTTCGCCAGATTGAGACATTCGTTTTCTTCGCTGCGATGCTACTGGCCATCACGCTGGAAGGTGCGTGTGTGTACTGGCTGTGGCTGCCCGGCACCGCGCGCGCTCACTCGGGGACACAGGCCAGCCTTGTCGGCCAATGGACGGCAGCCACTTTGCCCCAGTGCTGGCTGCTGGGAGCAGTGGCCGTACTCATTTATCGAATCGTCCTGATGCTGGTACCACGCAGGACCTGGGACATCGATGATTGTCTCCACAATCGACGGGCATTTGTGCGCCTCTGGCGATGGGTAGTAGCAGTAGCGGCGGTGCAGATGTGTGCAGTCTACCTAGATCGCGTGGTGACGGCGGTGCAATGATGCGCGACTCGTACGCTCACCGGCAACAAAATCCACCAGTTCTGGAGAGCATGGAAATCGTGGTTGCCCTCGTTCTCATGGCAGTCTGCTGGTTCGCCTGGTACGTGGCCCGCGAGCGTTTCTTCTTCACGAATCGCCAGATTGCCGAGTTGGCCTGCTACCTGGCTCTGGGCGGCTTGGCCAGCGTTGGCTCTACCATCCTGATTGCCACCGCACGTTCCCGGCGGGAGAAGCAGTGGCCACATCCACCGATGGTTGTCTCCCGGAAACGGGACGAACAGTTTACGGCCGAAGCCTGGAAACAAGATGCTGTGGTCCTTGGCTACGACATCCATGGTAAGCCGTGGTATTGGCCGGACAGAGTGCGCGTCATGCAGGGCATCGTGCTGGGCATGACTGGGTCCGGCAAGACCACGCTCTTAAAGAACATCATTACGCAGGACATGGCGCGAGTTGTCGGCACCCCGAAGGATCCACACCGTTTGCCGATGGTGATCTTTGATGGCAAGGGCGATCTCGAGTTCTTCTACGACCTTCTGCCTCACGTTCACCGTGCCGGACGATTGCACCAGCTACGAGTCCTGAATCCCGCGCGCCCAGATATCTCTGTCCGGTATAACCCGTTCTATTGCAGCGACGAGGACTACATGTCTGTCGTCAACATGGTCTTCGGCTCCTTCAACCTACATGACGAGTTCTTCGCCAAGCACCAGTTGAACTATCTGGCCGACATCGTCCGCGTACTGGTGCACACCGGCCAGAAGTTCAATTTCTATGACGTGCTGGTCATGGCAATTGACGAACAGGTGCTGCGGGAACAGGTTGAGAAGGCGCGCCACCGCTTGGAACACGACCCATCCCTCCCTGTACAGCGCCGCCTGAACTTCGAGATGTCGGTGAAGAACCTCTACCAGTCGTTTGGAGACCGCGAGCGTGTGCCGAAGATCCAGGGCTTGGTCAACGAGTGCATGACGTTTCTGGATGATGAACTCAGTGTGATCACCGGCCCGTATGAGGAACTGTTGTCACTGGACGAAGTGATCGAGCAGGAGCTGATCCTGTTCGTCACCTTGAACGTCAACAAGAACACCGAGCCGGTACGAGCCCTGGGAAAGATGCTGTTGCAAAATCTGCAACTGGTCGTGGGCAAACGGTACGAAAGCGAGGAGCAGCGGCGGCGCACCAACCGCCCAATGTTCAGCGTGGTGCTGGATGAGTTCGCGCCCTTCGGATACCGCAACTTCGCACAGATCCTGCAGACCGCCCGTGGTACCCACACCGCATTTCTGTTCTCGATGCAAAGCCTGCCGCAACTCATGCAGGTTGGCCGGGGCTTTAAGGAAGACGTGACATCGGCGCCAAACACGACTCTGACGTTGCGCACCCGCGACGAAGAAACAGCCCGCTATTTCCTGCGGGCCTCGGCGGAGCACACCGTCACACGGCGCAGCGTATCGATGCACCGCTGGCGCATGTTCGGGTACGAGAGGTATGAGGCAACCGACCGGGCCACGGAGAGCGAAGATCGCGAGACCCGCGCGCTCGATGAACACATCAAGAATCTTCCCAAGGGGCAAATGGAGATCCTGATGACGGATGATACGCGCGGCACATTGCACCAGTTGTTGCACGTCCGTCCGCCACAGGACGTCCGAATTCCCAACTTTGAGCCAGAACTGTACGCGCGAACGAGGCAGTCCCGCGAGCAGTCCACCGGAGCAAACCTGCGGTTCAAAACGCCTGAACTGGCGGCGACCAAGCGGTTTGCCCGTCGTGGATAAGGAAAGTTGATACACCTATGAAGCGAACGCTCGCGACCGTCGCACTTGCAGTGGTTGGGCTGATGACGGTCGGTTCGGCAGTCGCACAGCAAGCCCGGCAATCTCAGAGAGCATCCCATGGGCAGCAACAAGTGCAGCCCGACACACGGCCCCGAACACAGGCCGCCCGTCCGATGTACCAGCGGGGTGACACCTGGTACGAGTTCCTGCTCAAGCAGTTCAATCCCAACAATTTCGATTACGGGACGTGGATGGAAGAACGCCGTCAGGTGTTCCTAGGTGAGAGCGTGCGTAACCCATACTTCAAGTACGGCTTGGGCACGACGATTGCGCTGCTGGTCTTGGCAATGCTGTACACCAAGCAATGGATCGACCACTGTCGCGCCATGTGGATCACGGCGGAGATGATGACGGACCTCTACAACCACGACGCATATTCCCGAGGCGTGGCGCGCGAGGCGATCCAGAAATACAACGATCACATTGAACGCTGCAACCGGGCGATCGAGGCGGCTGACCATGGCATGTCTATCCCTGGAGCAGATTCGGATGCGAACAACCTCAAGGGTGTACTGGATTCTGTCACCGATGAGAGGGACTCTTATAAACGTGAAAGAGATTTAGCCAAACGTGACCTGCTGGAAAAGGAAAAGCTGATAGCAGACATGTCTGTGCGCCTCGACGCGATGGCAAAAAAGACAGATCCAAATCGCGCTGCTGCGGTTTCCATCGATATGAGCGCGGCAGATCCGAAGGTAGTGCAGCTCATCAACAATCTGCAGGAGCAACTGTACGCAGAACGTCGTGAGAACCGGCGACTGAAAGGTGCATAGCAGAGTGTTGGTTGCGGTGACAGATTTCGGTAGCGTGTGGCGCCGGCGGTTTGGCAAGAACCCAGATGACCCGCGGCGCTTTGCAAGAGGCGTGTATTATAACACAACCGGCATCGACATCGCGGGAACAATACGCCAGCGGCCCCAGATCGTCGGCTACGCCCGATTCAACGGATGTGGCGGATTCAATCCGAACCGTCCCTCGCAAATGATCAATCGTGTGTTTGAATGCGAGGAACCGTGCGTCTGGCTGGGACAAAACAAAATCCTTTTCAATCGTCTCTTGAACGCACCAGCGAAACCCGATGTTTTTTTGGTGGTAGTGCGGCCCCAGCTAGTTGGCAAGCTGGCAATTGGCCGGACTGATTGGCGGTCAGCCGGCACCTGGCTCATTTCGTTCAGCGAATGTGGCGACCAGCAGGAAGCCATGCTGTTAATGCCGGCGCTCAGCTGGCTGCAAACCGAGTTGGGCCCATTCGTCCTGGAACCGGAAGCGCGGCGGCCATGGGTTGCACGCCTTGTGCTGGCATCCGTGTAGTAGGAGTGAATCACATGCGGTATCGCAAAGGCATGATCGCGCTGAGTGAGATACGGGATTATCCACTGCTCTGCCGTGTGCTGCACAGCTGTTTCGTCACATCAGCTCAGTTATACGAATTCATGAAGCTGGACTACTGCGCGTCGTCGCGCAATGCGTTCGACAACCGGCTACGACGGCTTCTGGCTCACGACCTGCTCGTGCGACACGAGATTCCAGCCATGAACCGCGGCGTGGTGTATTCGATATCGCGAGCTGGAGCGTCGGAATTGGTTGGCAGAGGAGAGTATTACTCGGGATCGACGGACATCGGCAAAGAGTCCAACGGTCACGTGCAACATGCTCTTGAGCTGAATGACATTCACCTCGCGCTGAAGCAAACGCGCACGCTCATTCGCTGGACGCCCGAGTCTGACATCCGGTCGCGCAACGAGTTCACGGGCATTGGATACGTGAAGGATTATGACGCAGTGGTCGCGGTTCGCATCGACGAACACGAATACCGTTTCGCCCTCGAGTATGAACGCACCCAGAAAGCAAATGGGCGATACCTGGAGATCCAGAAGAGGATCCAAGCTGAGACCGACCTCCGCCACTTCTTGTATATTGTTTCGAATTATGACCTGCTGCTGTTCCTCGTGAAGAACTTCGAGGGCTGCCGTCAGCCGGTTTACTTCGGGCTACGGCAGGATTTCCTCGCTGAGGGCCTCTCCCTGTCAGTCCAAAGCAATCACTCGCCTGTGTCCACTTCCTTTCTCGCCGTGCTAAAGCATGGCCGCTCCCGTCCGAATGGCTGGCGCACATCCGCTTCGTAAGGATCGAGCCCAATTTACCGATTGCCGTGGGTTTGGAGTGGGATTGGAATGGAATTGCCGTGAATCGAGCCCTTGCAACCTGCTGATAGCTCAGCGGTTATGGGTTGACTATCCCTTGTCGAGATCGTCAATCTCCGAAAAACGACCGAGGAGTTGTGACACCGACTGGCGCGCTACTGCGATGAGTTTTGTACATCTATGGGGACGGAGCTCTTGTTTCTGATGTGCACTCGTTTCGGTTCGGTGTTCAGGCAATTGCGCAAACGTGCGCGCGAGAGTTGCGTAAGCTGGTGGGCAGACAAGCGCGCGTTGTGCGTACGACAGTGTCCTAGTGGGCGACAAACAGGGATGCTAACGTCCCACAGCACATCGAGATTTACAAACTCTCCCTGAGCGGAGCTGGAAGCTATGTTGCGTAGCTACTGGGCCTTTGGCCGAAGAATCATGGCTCCACAAAAAGTTGGCGAGCTAAACACCCCGATTGGTGATTGGCGTCACAGACAATCATTTTCGCCGGCGTCTAATCTCGGAAGGCCGCACCGTGGTCTCCGAAGCGCCCCACTTGCACGTCGCGGACGGTCACAGAAAGGTCGAAATATGCTGTGCGCATGTCATTGTTCCGCGAAACGTGGCGCTCCCGAGGAGGTCGCTATGCAATCGCCGCCCCGTCACACTCAGCCTCTGCTGATGTGTTTGTGTCTGGTTCTAGTCGGGATGTGTACCTTCGCCAGTGCTCAATCGAACGTTATCTATCTTTCGCCGACCACAAATTCTCAAGCAAAGCCAATGACCGTCGTTGACGTGATCAAGCTGTCAAAGGCGGGGTTGAGCGACGATCTCATCATCCAGCAGATTAGGAAGAAGGGCCAACGCTTCGATCTCTCTACTGACCAGCTTATTCAGCTCAAAGCAGCCTCGGTTAGTGAACGGGTCATCGAAGTGATGATTGATCCCACGAAGAACACTGTGCCACCTCCTGCCGAGAAATCGAGTGCTCCCGCCGCGCAACCAGCCCCGCAAGCGAACCGGCAGGCCGATCCGCCCAGTTCAGCTCTGCCAACCGAAATCGGGGTGTACGCACGGCAGAAAGATAAGTGGACCGACGTACTTCCCGAAGTTGTGAACTGGAAAACCGGAGGCGCGGTCAAGAATGTCGCGTCGGTCGGTATCGTGAAGGGCGATGTAAATGGGCATGTTAACGGGACGACCAGCCGAAACCGGCTGACAACCCCAATCGAGTTTCTGATTGTGGTGCCCGAAGGCGTTGCGATCACGGAATACCAGTTGATAAGGCTTCACCAGCATGCTGGCAACCGGGAGTTCCGCACCGTAACCGGCGGTGTGTTCCATGTCTCAGGTGGTGCAACCCGCGATCTGATGCCATTCGAGGGCACAAAGGTCACGGCCCGCACGTACACAGTGAATTTTTCGCGGGCTTCCGGGGTAGAGGAATACGGATTCTTACCACCCGGAGCATTTGCTTCTATGAACGCAGCGTCATCGGGCAAGATTTACTCGTTCCGGGTAATTGAATGATGGAGGCGGACAGTTTTCGACCGCCGAATTCCCTTGCCCAACCACTGACAACGCGAAAGACTGAAGCCGCGCTTACTAGGGAGGCACCATGTGTGCGCAGACACTTCGTAGCTATTTCGAAACCGATCACGAACAGCGCCGTGCGCTGGAAGCCTTGGGCGATTGGTTCGATCCTAAAGAGCTGGATCTCTATGATGCATCGTGGTGCGCCTTCGATCCGTCGTCGAGCGCGGATGAGGCATTACGACAGTTCAACAAGGTTTATAACGAGCTTGCAAGTTCCCGTTGGAACGTGTTCCGTTCTCCGCAGTCCGGTGCGAGCCGCTGGCCGCCCCAAAGGGTTTTTGACACGATCAACCGTGAGTTCAAAGAGTTTTCATGGCGCGGCCCTGTCAACCTGCTGAATTTTCCGAAGAACGGAACCGGGCTCCGTCTCGAAGCCTGCCTCGCGAAGATGCAAGGGATTAAACAGAAGAAAGGCTATCCGCTCATGACGGTTTCAAAGTTCCTTCATTTCTACAATCCCGCGCTGTTTCCGATTTACGACTACGAGGTAATGTGGAAGAAGGTATGTAGCGGCCGCTTCAAGAATGATTTCCGGGAATTCTGTGACCGGCAGAAGATTCCGGATAGTATTGCGGGCAATAATGCGGAAGATACTGCGGCCTTTCTGCGTTATTACATGATTTGGGCAAGCTCTCTTCTGTCGGTTGCACACGGGGGCTTTATGCAGGTATTCAGGGATTGGTTGGCCAAACAACCCGGCACGGACTTGCCTAAAAGGAGGTTTGACCCCACAACACTCTATGCCAGGGCCTTCGAGTACACTGCGACCGGCGCAGCGAATTTATCCTGAAAATGGCTCGAAGCCGTGGGCAGTTTGTGCCAGTCGCTAATCGTCGACGGTCACTTGGCGGGTAGTCGGCGACTTTGACATCACCTTTCAACGCCATCGCCGGGTAGTCCGGAATCTGAGCGTGCGACTTGCACCCTTATCGATAACCACCGTCCTGCTTAACGATCTGGTTTCTGCTCTACCTCACTCTCGACCCTAGGATTCCAGACAAAACAAGACCATTAACGTACTTGCCATCCCTGTGCTAGCTGAGGCGTGCGCCAAGGTCCCGTCTTGGCTTTCAACACAACACGACTTGGGCAGACTGCCCAGAAAGGATAACTGCAATGTTTGGACGAATGATGGTTGAACCTATAGTGCACCTCGGCCGCGGCGTCGATCTGCAGACAGCGGTAGCCGCATTAATGAAGATTACCGAAACGGTCGAAATCGCCCGCTGGATCGAATTGCCGGCGTCGGTCCTGCTGTTCTTGCTCGTGCCCGGAGATCCGGATTCTGGGGCGGTCTATGTCCTCGACCGCAAGAAAGGAACCTGGTACGCCGTGGACTTCGAGGACGAACAATTCGGCGGGTACAGCGTAAGCCAGCTTGAAACACTCTTGAAGGAGTGTAACTTCCTCGATCTCATTGAACTGCCAGGGCTTTGGCGGACTGGCTTGCAGTGGGTGGTACTGCCCGGAATGGTGCCTGAGGCGGCCGTTTGACAGAAAAAATATTCCGGGTTATCTAACGGCACCCACATCCAAACACCGCGTGGGGAAAGGCGTAAAAGAGCGCACGGGCTCGCGAAATTGCCAGAAGGAGGTGACGGCTTAATGGCAACGACAATCAGGGCAACCCGGCAAGTCGTCGAGGATTACGAAAGGCTGTTCGTCAACCGGCGTGCGTACACGATGCAGTCCCTGCGTCCGCACCCGGAGACAGGGCGGCACTACTACTTCCGGCCTAGCAAGGAAGGAACGGAGGTACCACTGATGTTGACAGATGAAGCCATTCGCCGGCACTTGGAAGGCAAAATCACAGTGGGCCTGTATGCCATCAACCCGTCGACCCAACGCTGTAAATGGGTGGCCATTGACGCAGACTACAAGAACGCCATGGAGGACCTGCTGAAGCTGCAGTACCACCTCACACAGGACAAGGTCGAGCCTGCGCTGGAAATGAGCAAGCGAGGGGGCCACCTTTGGATCTTCCTGGCAACGCCCTTGCTTGCGAAGGAGTGCCGAATCTACATCCATGATCTTGCTCTGAGGCTGGGAGTGCCGGTGAAGGGCGCGGGCTTGGCGGACGGCATCGAGGTGTTTCCGAAGCACGATGCCATAGGAGTCGGCGAGTTCGGCAACGCGATTCGCGGTCCGCTGGGAATTCACAGAGGCGCCAATCGCCGATTTTGGTTTTACGGCGCCGATTACACACTGGAGGACCAGATCGCATACCTCAACCGTCTGCGAAAAGTCACCGAGGAAGAACTCCGGAGGTTCATCGCCGGAAGGGAGCGTCCTGCGGCGTGCAGCTCCCCGGCACCGAGCAGGAGCACTCTACCTCAACGTAGGCGTGGGCGTGACGGGTCGGACTTTCGCATCCTGGCTCACGTTGGCGCTGTGCGGAAGGTTGGAAGGAACTACATCACGCGCTGTCCATCCTGCGCGGATTCTGGCCACGACCGCGTTGGTGACAACTTGGCCATCCTGATTGAGGACCCACGCTTTTACAAATGCTGGGCAGGCTGCACCAAACAGATGATTCGGGCTGCCCTCGGCTGCCCGATTCGTGTGCGGCAATCCGCCTAAGACAAGGAGAGTGTTGTTGTCATGAAGCAGAAGCGATTCTCAGATGGACTGGGGCTGAGGCTATCGCGACAAGCGTTGCGAGTGTTGAAAGAGCGAGGAATCTATGCCCATTCGCCCGTGAGCCTGGAGCACCAGCACCTGGCGAAACGCTATGTGATGCGTGGGCTGGAGTCCGGTGGGGCGGTCGGAGACCTGGGGCGATACGTCACCTTCGCACAGGAAGATGGCCACGCAATGGAGTGTCTGCATCCGGTAGAGGCGATCGGAGTGAACGGTCTTCATGCGGTCGTCGTAGCACCGGTGCTAGTGAGAATCGAGATTCTGCGCACGGAACGGACCTACGAACTGTTGATTACCCGGCATTGGCCGGGAGAGGTAAGCGACGGCAAGCGACCTCTACTAAAGACGAGGGTTCTGTTTCGCGGCATTCACGGGCGGCTCGAATTGGACCTGTGCGGAAAGAACAAGAGCCAAGCCGGCGCCGTATTGCCGACGTTTTACTCACTTGCCGGCGAAGAAGTCACAATCCCAAAACGTTTTCAAGAAGCGATCCGTGCGGTCACGAAGGCTGTGAATTGCATTGGCTGTGCGCATTGTCATTTTTCCAAACGGTCTAAGAGAGAAGAAATACGCGCCGCGAGCGGCATGCCCACAAATCAAAACAGCGAGCAAAACGTACCCGCAGCCGAGGTGGCGTGAAAGGAGTGGAGGGGACATGCATGGAAGACTAAAGAACTACGCTCTGGTCATCTGTCTGTTTGTTTTTCTGTTCGTATGCATTGGAAACGGTCTGCACCTGACTCCGGGTGCGGCATTCATCGGTGCTCTGTCCGGCACACCGCTTGTAATCTTTGCTTTCAATCGCTGGTGCGATGCCCGATGCCGGGGAGAGGAGGCGCGCAGAGAGGAACCCGCTTCCGAGATCATCCCACTGCGCGAGCGACCATGAGATTTCTCCTGCGTCTCCTGCTACTGCTCGCTCTCAGCTCCTATCTACTGAGCCACTATGGATTCTTTCTACGGAAGAACCTCTGGCATATGTATTCGGCCGGGAACGGAGAACTCCTGAACCGTCTTCCTGGGATAACCGAGGATCATCCCCAAGATGGATCGGGACAAGCGAACCTGCCGCCTGGAGTGTTGCCGCGCCACGACCTGACGCCAGGAGCAACGGATCCGCGCGTTACTCAACGCAATATCAGAAATACCATCTGTCGGCGAGGCTACACGGCGACCGTCAGACCGCCCTTCGAGTACACCAATGCGATGAAACACCAGCTGATGCGGGTTTACGGGGTTAGGGGCAGCATTCACGATTACGAACTTGATCACCTTATACCTCTGGAACTGGGCGGTTGTCCGAACTGCGAGACCAATCTCTGGCCGCAACCTTGGAACGTATTCCCAGGAGCGAGTGAGAAGGATGAGGTCGAAGACTACCTGCACCATCAAGTCTGTTCTGGCGCGCTGCCGTTAGCTGAGGCACAACGAGAAATCGCCTCCGATTGGTATGCGGTCTACAAAAGAATTCACACGCGGACGACAAGGCAGCCGCGGAAAGGCCAGCAATAAGGGAGGTTGTGCATGTCAGCAGTAAAGCAAGTCATTGCGATCAATGAAAACGAAGTCAGATCACCGGAGGGTACGCAAGCCGGGTCGGTGCCAGCCCCCGCGGAGATTGAGGGTTCAAGGTCTGAACTCGTGCGCGCGTTGCGCCGGCGCCTACCGGATGAGCGGCGGGCGCTTACTCATCACTTTTCGGTAGGCGGCCAAGAGGGATATCTCACTGTCGGAGTCTACGACGACGGTCTCCCCGGAGAAATTTTCCTCACCATGTCGAAACAGGGTTCGACCATCTCCGGGCTCATGGATTCGTTCGCAACGGCAGTGTCGCTCGCCCTCCAGCATGGTGTCTCGCTCGAAGTCTTGTGCAGCAAGTTTACCCACGTGCGCTTCGAGCCCAGCGGGTGGACGGGCAATCCCAAAATCGGCTTCGCCAAGTCCATTGTCGATTACATCTTTCGCTGGCTTGAACTGAAGTTCTTGACGGGCGAGCAGGGCGAGCTGTTTGTTCCTCCTCCGGTCGCAGTACACTCGTCCGCGGTTCCGAATGACAACGATGCGGTAGGAGCGCTTGGAGAGTTGGTTCAACTCGGCGATGCGCCTGCATGCAACATTTGCGGGGCCCTTATGGTACGCAGCGGGAACTGTTACCGATGCATGACGTGTGGGAGCGAATGTTTATAGCAAGTCATTCATAATCAATAACATACCGTCTCTGTTCTGTGTTCTTTTCTGTCTCTATATACCCCCATAAATCGTGGCAGAATTACGCAGGTTGCGTTACGCATCTTGCGCCCTCCGCCCGGATTGGGTGTGAGATGGCCTCCCTTGAGAAGGGCGCAAGTTGTTGGAACAGCAAGGGCCAGCCTCGGTCCCCTTTTCATGCTTGATTGTGACGGGAACCGTCATGCTGACCCTGTTCAAGCCAGCTATCCGCAGCTCAGGCTGGTTCACGGCTCTCCCGTGACACCCCATGCACTTCCCGACATTCGGCGCGTCTTTTGTCGCCGCCGAACTCGAGTCGGACTCACCAAGGAAATTCGTCGTCTCTCGAGGGCAGTATACTGGCGACGCATGGTAATCGACACCGCATTTGACTTCAGGACCGACGCATCCGGAAAGGACCCTGATGTGTACAGCCCCACTCTTCGTCAGTACCATAAGCTCCTGTGGAGCAAGGTGCTGCCAAGTGGTCGGCAGTTCGAGTTGCATGACACCGTGTGCGGTGTGTACCTGTTTCACGGCTCTGAGCTTGGCGAGTTCTTCCTCTGTAGCGACTCCGTCATACCCACGTTCACGAGGTGGAAGTCGATGAGGCGCATCACCCAGTTGTTCACCGAGGAAGAGAACGAAGCGTTTAGGACGATCAGCTACACGATCGGCGGCATGATGGTCTTTCCGGGGAACCGACTCGATGGTAAACAGACCATTAACGGTGCTCGCGGGTTCAATAGGAAGATCGCGGACCGGTTCGATCTGACGCTCGAGTGCATCCGCCGGCACTACCTCGGCGAGCGCAGCCCACTCGGTGAGACGCTGGCGAGGTATCGCGACTTTTTCGCGCTGTTCGAGGACTTTTGGGGGTACGTTGAATTCTTCATGCTTCAGGACCTGGTTACCGACGACGGCTGCGCGGTGAGGTTCTTCATGCCGTTCGATGACTTCAATACATCATCGGTACCAAGGGATGGCGAAGCCTATAAGGAGTATCGACACCTGAGTATCGAGTTCATCAAGGCTAGAAACCGCCGGATTGGCCAACCCCCTTCTCTTTGAGGCGTATATCGCAGAACTGGCTGCCCCACAAATTGTCCAAGTTTGTCATTGGAAATAATGCGGAATGGCGCTGACGTGCGCTCTCAGATAGCTGTCGTGAAATCGCCTTTCCGTACGTAATCCGCCTTGCTCCGTCAGCCATGGCTTTGACCCAAACCCGCCAGTAGCAGCGCGTGCTGTCCCACCCTAACGCAGCCAACACCAAGTTCGCATCTCCCGACACCCCAACTGAGCCGCAGCAAAACCTCGGGTACCTGAAGGAGGGTACCTCGCCATGCCAACTGAAGACGCAACGACATTCCCATCGGGACCAGACGTAACCAAGCTCCTTTTGGAGCTTGAAGTTCCGTTTCCACCGGATCAGGTCCGGTGGCGGGTTACTAACACCACAAACGACAAGAAGCGCGGTCAAATCGTACCCTACGCCGATCCCCGCGCTTACACCGACCGGCTGAATGCGCTCTTCTCTCCCCAGGGCTGGACGCGGGAGTACAAGATCGAAACGATGAATAACATCACCCGGGTGAAGAAGGGCGAGAGCATCGTCTCGGGCAAGGTGCTGGTCACCTGCACTGTCACCATCATTGGCCTGTGGTCGCACTCCGGAACTGGTGAAGAGTGGGCCGACGATGACAACGGCATGACTTCAGCTGATGCGCAAGCCTTCAAACGGGCGTGTTCGTGCTTCGGTCTGGGCCGGTACTTCTACGATTTTCCCGCAATCTGGGTCGATCTGGACCAGAACCGCCAGCCAGTGAGAGCACCCATGTTGTCCGCCTGGGCCCTTCCGGAGAACTGGCGTAAAGGAATGCGGCCCCCGAGCAAGCATGGCAACGGAAACGCCGGCAACGGATCTCAAGGTGCTGGTCCAAACGGAGCAAGCAACGGCAACCGTGGACAAACCGCTCCTCGCCCAACTCCCCCCACAAATGGCAACGGCAACGGGCAAAGCCAGACCGAGAAGGCTAACGGTTCATCTGCCGCTGCCCAAGCCGACGACATCGATGAGCGCATTCTGTGTATGGAAGGGGCTGTTGGCACGACCTTCTATCGCAGCATCCTCCGCGAGTACGGCCGCGTAAATCAGCCAAAGCTGATTCGCGACGCCAGCATCAAGCGGAAAGTCCTCCAGATGCTGGAGTCGGTTGCGCGCGGAATCAATCGTCTGGAAGCCGTCACAAAGCGGCTCGATCCGGAGACTGTTGAGGCATTGCTCGCTAAGCTCCAAGCCCCCCCTCTCGGTGAGATTTCGGACCTCAAGACCCTGCAACACATTGTGTTTGGTCTCGAAGAACTCGCTGGCCCCAATCAACACCACGCAGCATAACCATTTCCTGTCTACCAGCCTGAACAACCCCACCCTTTATTGCTCAAGATTCACGCCCTCGAAAGGAATGTCCGATGGAACATCAACAATCTAACCAAGAAGAATCACTCGATCCAACACAGGTTTTGGCGAAAGCTGCGATTCTCGCGGAATGCGAGAAGTTAGCGGCCGCCGGCGTCACGTTTGTAGCAGTGCACTTTGACGGCTACGGGGACTCCGGCGTCACAGAAGAGGCCCAATGCTTCGACTCTGATGAACACATCCATGACGACAGCCAGCCGACCAAGCACGATGTTTCGCATCTGCAACAGCATTTCGAGGCGCTGGTTCCGTTCGGCTACGAAAATGACTGCGGTGGTTTCGGGGACGTAGTGCTGAATGTGCAAGCGCGGAGAATCTCAGTCGAGCGAAACGACAGGTTTGAGGATTATTCAACCACCACATACGAGGTCTAATGACCATGGCTCATCCAATGAAGCACGCGGAGAGCAGCGCCAGGAAGTTCGGTGGCAAAGCCAAGGATTATCTTGCGACTCACAACTGGTTCGATGAATCGAAAGCGTTTTATCCCGACTTTCGTCACCGAGCGCTACGTCATCATGCTGAGGGAATTTTCCTGTGCGAAAAGGTGTTTGGCACGGCCATCTTAAATAGCGATGGAAATCCAGTTCCCGTGCGCTATGTGGGGGAACAGCATGTCAAAGAGGACTTGGGTCGCATTCCCACGGCACAGGACTGGCTCATGCAGATCAAGCCACAACGCTGGATGTACGGACAGCCTTTAGATGAGGAAGTGTGTAACTCTGGGTAGTGTCCTAATTTGCCGTGACTCCCGCATCGGTTTGGCGTCTAAATTGCCCTTGTGTTTACATTTTACATAGGCCATCATTAGGTGAGGATACTAATTATGCAGTGCATTAAGCCAACGCCGAGAACGGCATCCGAAGCGTCAGAAGAAATGCGCGACGGGACACCACGCTCCAAGAGTGTAGCAGCCGCGCTTTTGGAGATGAGAAAGAACGCTTACCCAGGCGGCAAAAGAGTCAAGCGCAAACGTAATACAACGAAGGGCCGTTCCGGAAATAAGAGAACCTGAAAATGCGACTGGTTATAGTCGAGTGGCTGGATTCGTTCGGCTGCTGGGCAAATTGGCAGCCGATGAATTTGGATGAGTCCCCATCACCTGAACCCATCCTGTGTCGTTCTGTCGGCTGGCTTGCCTACGACGGGAAAAAATGCAAAGTTATTGTGCCGCACATTTCCGAAGATGACCCTACGCAGTCAAAACGCCAAGGCTGCGGGGATATGACAATTCCTACCAAAGCGATCATCAGCATCTCTTCTCTAATTCTTCCCCGAAAACGGCGGTCGGCAACGATACCAGCAAAAGGGTTGGTTCGAAATGCGAAATCGCAGTAGGTCGTCCGGTTCCACTCTATTGCTAATAGCGGCGATCAGCGCCTCACTAGCAGCGCAAACCCCGACTAAATCGACGATTCGCGTTGCCAATACCGATCTGTCATGGACGATGCCGAAGCAGGCTGTGCTCGATGCCCTGAAGAAAAACGAAAATAATCTGGTTGTCCGCGCACGCCCGAAAGACGAATCTGAATGGTGGGTTATTGACCAGCAGGCGAAGCAGGCATCTGCTTGCTTACACTTTGACGAACAGGGAAAATTATTAAGGATCGACAGGAGCTGGACACCGACTTCGAGCAATGCTGATGATTTTGTAAAGGCTCTGTATAACCTAGTATCTCAGCACAAGACATTTGGTGACTGCGTAGTGGGTACATCTCACGATTCAGAGCCTCACGGCGAGAGTGACGAGGTGTTCGTGGGTTGTCAAAAGGGTGGTATCAGAATTACCCATATGCAAGCTGAAGCCGAAAAAGGGAAGATATCGACAGTCTCGCTCTATGAGATCATCGAACGGCCAGAATAAACAAAAGCGTGGGTGCCAGCCGACGCCACAATCCCGAATTGTCATCCCTGTTCACATCGACGATCTCCCATTAAGACTGGCAGCTCCTCGGAGGGATGGTCTCCTTCTGGGAGGACAGAACCGCTGGCGCGTTGCATAGGTCCTCGTGTCTAACCTCGGGAGACATCGTTCACCACGACATGCCCGGCGCCGACCAGATGAGAGGGCTTGGTCATGAGCGCACAAGCAGACGCTGAATATCCGGTTCGAGCGCTTCCCGCGCAGCGTGGGCGGTCGACTCGGACTCCCACAGGGTAACGATCAACATGTGCCCTCCTCCCAAATCCACGACGATGTTGCCGCGATAGCCAGGCTGGGCAGCATGGATCGACTGAAACTCCTTCACCTCCTTGTCCGCTCGTGACAATTTCCCGGAATCATAGAAATTCTCCCGGACCACCGAATACATAACAGCCCCCTTTCTCCTCAACAAAGGATGCGGCCGCACATCTGAAAGATGGCGTTAAGGAACACTGTGGCCCGAACCTTTTTCACAAGAAATCACAGCACACAGTGGAGAAAAATGAGAAACGCTGGCCGCATCAAACTCGGTTACTATCCGTTGCCTGTCGAAGAGGCCCGCAATATTCGGTCGCTGCTGGTGCCCTCAGCGCCCTACTCGGCTATCGATCCGTGCGTTGGCGATGGCACAGCTCTAATCGAGCTCACTAGGAACACAAGCGCTCATCTAGCCGGCATTGAGCTCGATGCGGACCGAGCAGCCGCGTCCACCCAGAATGGCATCGCCACAGTCCACGGCAGTGCGTTTGAGTGCCGCGTATTGGCGGAAACCTGTTCGCTCCTATACCTAAATCCTCCTTACGACTCCGAAGTCGGACCGCACAGTAATAAGAGAATGGAATTGGTGTTCCTGGAATACTGCTATCGCTGGGTGACCAGCGAGGGTGTGCTCGTGTTCGTTGTTCCAGCTCCCGCCGTTGGGACTTGCGCGCGACTGCTGGCCAGCCAGTTTGATCGGCTCTCCTTCTTTCGACTCGAACATCCGGAGTCCATCCGCTTCAATCAGGTCGTGGTGTTTGGCAGACGAAAGAAATCCCATCTTCGCGGCGAACCCAAGGGAGCCGACGATTTGCTCAGAATTGCGTACAAGCCACATCTGCTCCCCGCGCTTAACCAAGAGGTTGCGGAGCGTTACGCGATCCCGCCCTCGTCGCCCGTGACGGTCGCTTACACGGGATTGCCGCTGGATGTGATTGAGGACGCAGTTCAGCGCTCTGTCGCAATGCAAAATGCTCGCGGAATTCTGGTTCGCAAGCAGCAAAGGATGAGCGGCCGACCGGTGACGCCGTTGCATAAAGGCCACGTTGGACTGCTGGCGTGCAGCGGAATGTTGAATGGCTTCTTTGGAGAAGGCGAAACGCGGCACATCGCACACTGGCGATCAGTCAAGCATGTCGATGAGTTCAATGAGGAAGGCGAAACGGAAGGGGAGACCATCATTCGCAAACGCGAACGGTTCAGCCACGAACTGACCCTCGCCTATGAAAATGGCCAGATCGTCGAACTGAAGGAAACCAAGGAGGCCAAGCCAGGAGATGAAGAACGCCCATGAACGTTTCGGCAAACTCGCCTATCAGCGACGCACAGAAAAGACGGCCACTAACATCCGCGTTTTCCTGGATGCCTTTGTGGGAGAGGAGCGAGGCAGAGCTCATTTGGTTTCGGCAGTTGGCGGCGACGTGGAGATCGGCGCCCTGGCTGCAGCCTTCGCGAATGGAGACCCATTCACGGTGATAGACCCTTCAGGAGCAGAGAGTATCGTTTCATTGGGCGAAAAGCCCTTATGCTTTCGGGGGTCGATCATGGTTCCCGGACGTAAGCGGCCGCTAAGGCATCTTGTGAGCTGCTCTCAGGAGTTGGCGGAAACCACCTCGGACGGGAAACTGCTCCTAATAAGCGACGACAGTTCATTCATTTGGTCCTCGCTGGTGAGCCACTATGGCCTGCCCGCCACGCCGGAATGGGGCTTGTGGATGATTTCGCAATTGCAACAGCAGAAACGTATACAGACTCTTCCCGGGTTTGGATACGTAGGTGTGGCGGTCAAAGCCACACGAAAGCAACTGCTGGCCCTGCTCGCAAGAGGTCTAAGAAATCGGCAACTCGGTTTTCCAGCCCAGAACGGCCCAGTCGAATGGCCTGCAATCCAGCTCGTTAAGAAGACTGCCTGACTCCGCCGGAAGAGCCGCATCCGCTGACTGCCGCGGAGACCCGACCATTCGCGGCTGAGCTACGACCCACATTCAGAACAGTTCTGGGAGGACCTGACTTATGGCGTTGCTACATACGGGCGACCGGATTTGTGCGTCGTGCGGAGGCATGAACGGTCGTCACCATCTGACATGCATTGGCGACGAATCTGTTGAGGTGATCAGCGTTTACACCCGCCAGCAAGCGATCGAAGACGGCATCCTGGTCGATTGCGAGCAACCTCCAATGGACGAGATGCGAAGCCAGACTATGAAGTGGCCGCTAGCAATGACCGCTACCGCATTTCATCGCTACGTGTGGCCAATAGATGAGGAGGCGAACCTGCCACCAGACCAGAGTTTGGCAGGCCGGTTCTGGGATGTGATTTGGATGTTCCATGCCGCCGTCAAAGGGAAAGTCTCAGCCAGACGCATTGACCCGTGCAACCTGCTGTTCGACTTCTACTGCATTGTTGCTGATCCCGCACTGTGGTCAAACGAGAGGATCGACGCGATCGCCAGGAGTGGGCCAGAGGGGTTGCGGCTCGTAACGCTGAAAGCGGTCTCTGGGCCAGGCGATGCAGGCGAGCCCGTGATGACGTTCATGTTGCCGGACGAAGATTGAAGGTGCTCGGTCCCTGAGCCGAAAAAGGCGGAATTGGCAGACGCTGACGGTTATCAGCTTCTAAAGTCAGTTCTCGCGTGGCAGTTGCCGGAATGACACCAGATGCCAAGGCCCGTCAGGCATCGAAGTTTCCCGACGCAGGATATAGAGATTGCCGTCATCCGCGCGAACTTTGTAAAAGGCATCTTGGGGGCCATACCACTGATCAAGCACCTCCTCGACCATGTACTGGCAATCCTCAAGCCGAAATCGAACCGGCCTTTCGTCCGCCGTCCGCCCGGAGTAGCAGTCCACTTCCAGCTTCATCTCCTCCATTCTGACGCATAGGCGTTGCACCTGCCACCGGGGGGAGGCGTGGGTCAGTTTGAAGGTTCGCTAACGTTGGAGTTAAGGCCGCGACCCGTCAGGACGTCGGCCCTGAACGACTGGTTGGATGCCGTAGGCGATCCGTCACAAAACCAAATAGAGTGCGACCAATGGCACCAGGTTAAGCAAAATTATGCCGATCTTGTAGACAGAGAGACCCGCGTAATGAATTGCATCAAAGGTCTCAATCGAGAGCTTAAACCAACGGCCATGCATTCGGTACATCCAGTCATGGGCAAAGACAAAGACGCCAAACCAGACGAATAGAACCACGTAGTTAAGACCAACGCACCAGAGAAGAATGTGCTTGATCTCATTCGTCGTCATAACACACCCCCAATGACAAGCGTAAAAAACTACGGATGGACGACGCCAGCTTGATCTATCCGTAATTCTATCCCCGAATTTCAGACTGACCCCCTGCCCCGGAGCGGACGCTCTTTGTCAGCCGCGGCCCCCACTCTCCTTCATCGTTGCCGAATGCCAAGTGTTCTCACAACTCCTGTCCGGAGAAATCCATGCAGAGCTTAGATACAATTCACGACTATTTGAGGTCACACTCCGAAGAAATCGGAGCGCGGATTCTCTCATCTTACCCAGCCCTGCACGGCGCCGACGAAGCCCCTTCTCCGCTGCTTTCCCGAATGGTGCGCGTTCCATATCCGGCCCAATCCCTAGCAATCATGGGCGTGAGTAAGCGATGGCAGTTGGCTCGCAACGCCAATGTCGTGGCCGAGTGCGGGGCGGGCAAGACACTCATCGCGCTGGGGAGCATGTTGGTGCATAGCGCCGGCAGGCCGTTTTCTGGATTGGTCATGGCACCGCCGCACTTGGTCGAGAAATGGGCGCGGGAAACCTTCTTAACACTGCCTCAGGTCCGCGTGTTCCTTATCGACGACATGAGGAACGGTGGCGATCCGAAAGAGCCGCATGGGATCAACGAAGTCCGGTTGCGGCGCGGCGAAATCGTGCGCGAGGGACTCCACACATCGTTAGGCGAATTGCGGCGGCTGGGACGGAAAGGTTGGCGCGATCTCTGTCCCGGAACCACGATCTTCTGCATTGGCCGAGAGAAGGCGAAGCTCTCCTATTTCTGGAAGCACTGTTACGGCAAGAGCCGTTCGGGAAGATACCTCGGGTCGCTTACGAATCCAGACACCGGTTGTCCTGTCGAGACGGATGGGGTGCGGCTGAGCGCGCTCGACTTCGAGAAGAAGCGCCTACACGAAATCGTGGAGGGCTCGCAGGCAGGGACCACGAAATACTCCGCGCTCTGGCAGGCGGACTGCAACAAGATTGCTCGCATGGCACCGGCGGAGTACATCGGGCGCTACATGCCGGAATGGTGGGATTACGCGATTGCGGACGAGATTCACCAACTGGCGGGCGACACGGCCCAGGGTAATGCTCTCGGAGTGCTCAACAAAACGGCACGATGCTTCGTGGGACTAACGGGAACCTTGCTCTCTGGCTATGCGGATGATCTGTTCAACACCTTGTTCCGCACCGATGCCAAGCGCATGGTTGAGGACGGCTACGAATGGGGCTCCGCAGGACGGGAACGCTTCACCCGCGACTTCGGCGTGATCGAGACCATTGAACGCATCACGGTCGAGGATAACGCCTGCTCCCGGAAAACCAAGAAGACGGTCACGATCAAGCGCAAGCCCGGCGCCTCACCGCTACTGTTCGGCAAGTATCTGATGGATCACTGCGCGTTTATTGGCCTGGAGGACATATCGGATGGTTTGCCCAGTTACCGGGAAGAAGTTGTGCCGGTGGCGATGGAAGAGCCACTGAAGACAGCCTATGAGGAACTCGAGGAGGAAATCACTGCCTGCCTGAAGGAGCATCGCGGAAACAGCAGCGTGGCCAGCACCATGCTCAACGCTCTGCTGGCCTGGCCGGATCATCCGTATGGTTTTGGCACACTGTATGGTTCTGAATTCGACCCAGAAACCAAATGCCGCCAATCGTTTGTCATTGCCGAGACGGTTGATCTGGATAAGAACGAGACGTATGCGAAAGAGCGGGCACTGATCGAAGAAGTGAAAGCCCAGCTCGCACGCGGCCGCAAGTGCCAGGTCTTTGCGGTCTACACCAACAAACACGACGTAATCGGACGGCTAGAACAGCTGTTTCGCAACGAAGGAATCCGGGCGGCGATCCTGCGGGCTAGCGTTCCTACGCACAGGCGTGAAGCCTGGTACCGCGAGCAGTTACGTCGTGAAATCGATGTCGCAATCTGCCATCCCAAGATCGTTGAGACCGGGCTGGATCTTCTGGACTTTCCTACCATCCTGTTTCATGAGACAGGCTATTCGCTACACACGTTGCGCCAAGCGAGCCGTCGCTCGTGGCGCATTGGCCAGAGACGTCCCGTGGAGGTGAAGTTCTTTGCCTACAAGGAGACGATGCAGGAGGTCTGTCTCCGCCTGATGGGGAAGAAACTCCTCGTTGCGTTAGCGATGGAGGGCAAGTTTACTTCCGAAGGTCTCCAGGCAATCGACGGAGATGATGACATGCTCACAGCGATGGCGCGCGAGCTGGTGGAGAACAAGGGGATTGGTGAAAGCGCCGATAGTGTCTGGCGAGCGCTTGGCCAATTGCGGCCTTCGACGTCACCCGTGCATGAAGAACCTGAGGATAGGCAACTTGACCACGCCGAAATCGAGATCCCTGCGATGTTGCAATCAACGCTCAATGCGATTCCCGATGCCGGTTTTGTGGAAGCTGCGAGCATGTCGCGCGGCTCTTCACGCAAATCCATTGAGTCGGGCCAACTTTCGCTCTTCTGAGAGGCCATCCGAAGCGACTGCTAGACCCGGCCAAAGTGCCAGAAATGTTTATAATCGCAGCGGCTGCCCCAGAGGCCCACGGTCGCGCGATGTTGTCTTAGGCCGACTAGTGTCGGCTTTACCCAGGGTCAGCCCCACAGGAGAGGCTAAATGGCCGAACAGGCGTCGCCAGCAATCAAGACTTTTTCTTTTGGCGGTTGCGACTTTGGTCGCACAAGTCCAAGCGTAGAAGCCCTTTCCCCCAACACACAAGTTCTGAATGTCGAAATCACTTTCGAGGAAGCACTAAAGCTACATTTGGCAATCGGGGAATGTGTACGCAAGCTCAACTCGTACAAGCGGAGCACAAGTGCCGGAAAGCGCACAGCCCTGAACCTTGCGATTCACCTTTCCAAAGGTCGAGTGACCATCAACGAAGGGAAGCTGCCGGCAAAGACCACGGGGTAAGTATGTGCAGTCGTTAAGTTGCGTGTCATGCAATTTTCGGTTCGTTTCCTAATAGCCAGTGAGCCGACCGAAATCGAGGCAAACACCAGTTTAGCTTCCAAGCTTCCACAGCCGGACTTCAGGCAACTCCAAGACCAGCTGCGGAGAACGGCTCGATTCCATGGCACGGAGACGCAATTTGCTTTTGGCGTCAGTCTGCTGGGCGTCGTTAGCCGTCCGCATCTCCTGTCGGATCCCAGTATCTTTCAATCATCCAGAAAGCGGGCTTGTCCAGTTCGTTTCGGCGAAACTCGTCAATCAACGCGAAATAATCAAGCTCCGACAAGCCCGTCCAACTAAGGCTTCGGCAGCGACGACGGAACTGTTGATCAAACCGCGGATCTTTTGCCAGATTCTGGAGGAGCGTTCGATCGATCGGCGGGTGAATGATGTCGGCGAACGTCGATCTGGCATGCTCGGAAACGACGACCGTACTCTTAAGGTACACTGCCACAAGTTTTGCGGCGCGGCCGTAGGAGACATTCGCCACGCCGGCAGTTCTAAGGTGATCCGCGATCCGACTGCAGTAGAAACGGTGGAAAATATCGAACTGGTCTGCACATGTAGGCCATTTCGAGGGGTCTTGGATTCCCTGAGGTAACTCGCTCGCTTCCAGCGCCGCCTTGAGAATGGAGACGCTGGTAAAGCTACGTTGCGAAGCTCGTGCAGCCGCCCAGACGGCAAAATTGTGGCGGTGTGTGAAAAAGGAATATGTCCGGTCCATGACTCGCCTAAACCGCCGAGGCCGCGACTTGCTACAAGCGCCCACAGACTCCGGTTCAGTTGAGTTCTGATTATATGACTGCTGTAAGAAGGGAGCGCACAACGGCACATCCCTCTGTACGTCTGGGCATCGGCATCGGGTCGTGAAGTCACGCTCCACGATTGGTTCGGGCCAGTCGATCCGCCAACGCTCGCCAAGCGCTCGCACTCAGAACAGGGGTTTCACCGTGACTCGCATGACCTGGTTTATCAAGACCGCATTTTGCTAAGCTGGGAACTGAATTGTCAACGTCTGCAGTCCAGAGGGTGCTTTCGTCTCATGAATGTCCATGAATACCTACTGCTAGTGCAGAAAGTGCTGGAAGAGGAGAGAATTTCACCAACCGTTCGGTATATGCTGCGGGAGCCCGCTGCTAACCCGGCAGCACCTGCCGTGCTTGCTTTGGCAGAAAAAGGGCAACATCCCCGCACGGTTCGTGAGAAGCCCGGCATTCATCGTTTGACCGGCGCCAATTTCGAGTTGCTTGCGGGTTTCTATGCGGAAGTCGCCGAAGCGGACAAAATATTCTTTGTGCGTGCGCTTGCTAACCGCCTCACTGACGCTCGGGCGTACCGAAGTCCTCCCGACAACATACGAGGAGCGGGCTCCTGGCGCCACTGCACTTCTGAGTTGCCCCTTATTGCCGAGTTCCTCGTTCGGCAAAAGCAGGCGGCAGCTCTTCTCACAGTGCTACCGAAAGTCCCCGTTCGTCCTGGTTTGACCTTGCTCCTGATACAGCTCGAGGAGATGATTGCACTAGACTTCACGCTACTATCGGACTCCGAATACGGCACACTGAGCGAAGTCGTGCGCTCTTTCTTGCCGGCGATTCAAGCGTTGAATCAACAGGGCCACGTCTCAGATACCGAAGAGTCAAACACCCGTTTTCATCTGGTGCGTGAACTTCCGCCACTCTGCAATTCGATCACTGAAATGTGTCGTAAAGCAGTATTCGTTAGGCTCAGAACCGGACGTACGGGCGACGCGAATACCGAAATTCAGGGAGACAGGGAGCAGGTTAACGGGTTTCTTCGAAAACTCGGATTCAGCGGCGTTCTGGTGGCTGCCCTCGAACAAACTGAACGTTCCTACCGAGAAGCTTCCAACGCCTTTGAGTACAAGGAGTGTATGTCCCACCTTCGAAGCTTTCTCGAGGATCTTCATAAGGAGGCTTGCGTTCTCGTTCATGCGAGACGCGGAGGTGTGCTGCCCGTAACCTGGGGGAAAGCGATCGCCTACCTAGCGACGGAAAACGTTATCACGAAGACCGAAGAGGAATTTGTGACTTCACTCTACAGGCTTGTTAGCGATATGGGGGTCCATCCGCTCGTCGCGGAGCGCGAATATGCCCGCCTTATGCGAAATATGAACATCGAATATGGCCTTTTGTTCCTCACGCGCATGGACAAATGGCTGGCGATTCCGTGACGGAAATCTGGCTTTTTACCGTGTGTAACCGCTGCCGGTCATAACAGAGTCATCCAACACGGGTAGCTTTGAGAATTATCGCCACGAGCTCTTTGTTCTTGGTTTCTGCGGCGAGTTGCCGCAGTCGATCGAGACGGATGGCATCTGATACGTCGTAGAGATTCTTTAGCTGCTGCGATCTGATCTTCTCGTCAGGCGACAGTTGTCGGACTGCCGCAGTCAATATCGCTCGAACCCACTGTTCGAAGTCATTCATGCGCTCCTGAAGAAATCTATTCTGTTCCTTGACTAGACGAGAACCGTGTACGACTGTAGACCGAACACCGTACAGTCGCTTCAGCAACTGCTTGACTTCGTCCGGGGCGTTGATCAGCTTGACGGCTCTCTCCCTGAGTCGCCGGTCCACAAAATCGACCTCGGGCACAAGGCTGGCCTCCATCGCGATCGTGTAGTCGATCACACGGTCAACCACTCCAAATTCGAGCTCAAACTCCTTGGCAGAACCGAATAAGAAATACCGAGTTGCCGTTTCGAACCAGGCGGATCGCCAAGCCGGGGTTTGGCGAATTTCGTCTGCGAAATGGTCGAAGACTGCGCAATCATCCTTGTGGAAAACATACCAGTTCGACTGAGGCGAGTATTTTTCCGTCATGGTACGCTGAGGGAATTGCTGCAAGATGGTCCCATTGTCCGCTTTGATGGAATGGCGCACGAAGGAAATCTCGCCGATCCGAAATAGCCTCAGCAACAGCAGCACGTCCTGTACGTCGAACGGAACTGATCCGAAGTTCTCGGGTACATCTGTGTAATGCCGCTCGTAAATCCAGTCGTTATGCAACTGGACGCGACTTCCCATTGGAAGGACGGCAACGGCGTCCCGAACCAACCCGGGGGTGTCCGTTTTCCACAGACGGAAGTTCCGAAATTGCAGCTCGCTATCGTAGGAAAAAAGATTTCTGACAAGAGCGTAAGCAACGCAAGTGTTACCCACTGTATGCCTCAAGACTTTTACACAGAACATCTGGAATTGGAGTTTCGCACTTTCGAGTCGCGCTCACCCTAAACCAGCTCTTTTATGTTACAGGCAAACGCCGTCAACAAGTCTGCGGTCAACACTCTCCCGCAGCCCGGCTGCTTTCATTTCGTTTACAGCTGGCGATAAACGATTTCGTATCATTGAGGCTATGAGCAAAGAGGAATTCCGCGAGATTGCGCATTCGGGCGGGCAGGTGATCATTCGGATAGGACCCGACCCGCAGGGCCGACGGGGCTATCAGCAGACGTGGACACACCAACGGCCTGTCGCGTCGGCACTTTTCGCAATTTACGCGCTGGCTCAGGGCGTTCCGGTTTGCGGATTGCCGCTGGGTGGCATGGGCAGTCCAATACCGCCACCTCCGTTTCCGGGTTGTTACATGGTATTCATCGGCTCGGATAGTGAAGGAAAGTTCGGGCACGAATGTCCGGGATGCCGAGGTTATTGGCGCGACGAAGGCGGAACTCACGTCTGCCCATACTGTGGCATGCGAGAAGATGTCCACGCGTTTCTCACAGCCGCTCAGCAGTCTTATATTCAGCAATACTGCAGCAAAATGAGAGATCTGCTACAGGCCGAAAAAGACGGAGAGTACGTTATCGACATGGATGCGGTGGCCGATGCTGCCGGGAGTAATGCCGAGAAACCTCCCTTTTACTATGCAGAGGAGAGTCAGCAGAACAAGTTCAACTGCAGTGCTTGCGGAAGCTATAACGACATCCTGGGGGTGTTCGGATACTGCTCCCGATGTGGCACGAGAAACGACTTTCAGGAGCTCTCAGAAAAGGTCATTCCATCTATCCGTGAGCGGATTAATACTGGCGATCCATACGAGGGATGCGTCAGGGATGCAGTAGCCGCTTTCGATTCGTTAGCAGGCCAGTATGTGGCGCAATTGGTTCGGCTCGTGCCCTTGACCCAAGCCCGCAAGAATAAGCTTGAGAACAAGCGCTTTCAGAACCTTCGGGTAGTGGCAGAAGAGCTTAAGGGGATGTTCGATATCGACATCTTCGAGGGGTTCAGGCCAGAAGACATCCAATTCGCGACAATCATGTTTCACCGTCGCCACGTATACGAGCATAGAGGGGGAGAAGCCGACGAAAAGTATATTGCCGAAAGCGGCGACACCTCTGTCCGCCCGAAACAGGCCATTCGTGAAAGCCAGGAGTCCGCCCATCGAATCGCCGGACTGATTGTGAAGATAGCTGGCAATTTACATCGCAGCTTTCATGAGCTTTTCCCAGCTGAAGAGGGCCCGATAGAGCAATACCGGAGATGGCATCCTGATACGTAATGCGAATCACGGGGGATAGATGAACACAAAGCAGATCGTGGGCATCGGAAACGGCGAGGCTCAGCAACGATTCATGTGCGAAACTAAGCGATTTTTGGAGGAATGGCCGCTGCTTCAACGAGTAATTGAGCAGGTATTCCTCAATCGTACGATTCATCCACCATCAGAAGAAGTTTGGGCAAGAGTGAAAGACTTGCCAGATGATGCCCCGGAAGTCCTTGCTATTGAGGATAAGTATAGGACCGACCTTATGGTTTACACCCTCGGACGCATTGCCGTCGATGATTTCAGCGAACTCGTTGTGCTTGCTGGAAACGGCTACGGGATAGGCGCACTAAAGATTCTGCGCGGCATGTATGAGCGTATCGTCACAACCGCTTATAGCGCGCAGACGCCCGAAGCATCAAGAGCGTTCGCGGACAGCTTCTGGACTCACAGACTGAAGCTGTGGAAACGGCTTTCGGCGCTGGACCCGACAATTGAGGAAAGGGCCACCCCAGAGGTAGTGGACACGGTGAAGAGCGAAGGCAAGAAAGCGGAGGAGCGAAAAAAGATGTCCGTTTGCAAATACTGCGGACAAATAAGGACACAGGACGCGTGGACGCCGTTGGACCTCGCTTCCATGGCCAAAATAGCGGGGAAATATCTTGAGGACCTCTACGCTCTCTGCTATTTGGATCCTACGTCGCATATGCATGCGACGGGTGCCGGTATGACAGCGCGCATGGAACACATGGGCGATTCTTGGTTGTACAAGATGGACACCACGGCCGAAGGACAAATAGCACTGCACCTCGGACACACACTGCTCGTCTTCAACCTAGGGATACAAAACGATTATTTCGATCTCGGTTTAGAGGATGTGCTCCAAGCTAGATTCGACGCTGTGAAATCGGTGTGGCAATCGGCTCCAGAATCACTGGGCTAGGAACACAGCGGGGCTTTAATTGTCATCGCAGTGTACTGATGATAGCTGATTTCGACAGCATCGACCCGGACAAGCCGAACAGAGTCAACTCTGACGGCAGCGGGATCAAAGAGAACAACATTAATTCCACCCTGGGACATTGCGCTGGTGTAGAGAATGCCATCGTATCGGTGGTCTTTCGTCCACTCGGTGAAGAACTGCGTTGGCAAATAGTCCCTTACGTCGTCGGTGTGGCGCAAAGGCCTTGAGAATTCGGTGTCTAGGTAATTGAAGAGCTCACAAGACTCGAGGAGAGAAGGCAGGTAGTCCTCGCCACTTTCGAATGGTGATGACAGTCTCATGCCCTTGGGAAGATCTAGGAGTCGGAGCTCCCGCAACGTTATGCATGTTGCGATGGAGACAAGTGAGCCTGTAGCGGGGCGTTTCTCGGCGATAGCGGTTGCTTCATCTTGAGCTCCGTAAAAATAGGCAACACCGGCAGCATTTGCGCGTCCAGGCTTATCAATTATTTCAGGAGGAGGAGCTCCCATTTCCTCAGCTGGAAATGGGACCGTTTGCCATTCCCGCTCACGATATCCAAGTCGTGCTCTGAATATTCGAGAACCCACGGGGAGGGTTATGCTGGCGCGGCCGACATCCTCTTCGAACCATTGTAGGGTGTCGACTGCGGTCGCTATGTCATCCTCGGTAGGTTCAAGATTCGGGGCTACAGGCCGATGATGCTCCGGGTTCTTTAGTTCATCGGCCAACTCATGCCATTGGTCGAGCAAGGAATTGTGCATGTAATCATGGTCGGTCCAGAGGTCTCGGACGGCGGGGGCGTCCAAAACCTCCTCTTCCCTGAGGCCTGCCGTAAGTATCTCTTCTAAGAGATCGTGCTCTTCTTCACGAAGAAGTAACTTTTCGCTGAAGATCTCCCACTGGTCTTGTATGAGGGTTGCGAGCGGCTCGCCCATTCTGAGTACGTCTGCATCAATGGGGATGTTGATGCCAGGATCCGCTGGTTGATACAGGCGTATGAATCGTGTGAATAGGGGTTGCAACTCAGATGCCTCAATGACGAACTTCCGCCTAGCGCGACAATACTGGCATGTTCCTAATCGGCCGTGTTGCCTTATGTACTCCTTGAGAAATGCATCATCGAAGCAGGCTTCGCAGCAACGCATCGGCGCTCCCAAAATGTGTTGAAACAGAATACTACGGAGAATGGGACGGGTAGACAAACGAGCCGGGTTTCCCGAGGGCTCCTGACGCGTGCCCTCGGCCGGGAATTCCCCGCCGCACACCTGTGATTGCTTTACCCCAGAAGAGAGACAATATGAAAAAGGCTTCCATGGAGGAGATCCCTGCTGGGCCTTCGCACACAGTCCACGTGAGACAGGTGGATTGCTGCGATCCTCGTCTCATGAACATTCAGGGCCGCCGCAAATACGTCTTCACCGACCAGATCGACCAGATCATCCGAGAGATCTATCTCACCCATCGAGACGCGAAGGCGCGCCCGGGCATCCGGTTGTTGGCCAAGAGAGTCGGCATGCCGCATTGGGCACTGAAGAAGCGCGCTCGTGAGTTGGGTCTTGCCCGCACGAAGGAGCTGCCTTGGAGCGAGGCGGAACTGAAGATTCTGGCCAGGTATGCGTGGATGAGCGATGAACGCATCCGGCTAAAGCTGAAGGCGGCCGGCTGCGGACGCACCGTAACCGGAATTCACCTCAAGTTGAAGCGAATGCGGTTCAAGCATGACGGGAGCTTCTATTCCGCCAACGGTCTCGCGCAAGCGCTGGGAATTGACTCCCACGCGGTGACGCGATGGATCAAAAGCGGCCACTTGAAAGCCAGGCTTCGCGGCACCGCGAGAACTGAGCAACAGAATGGGGATATTTATCTCATCCACGAGAAAAACGTGCGCCGTTTCATCCTCGAACACCCCACCGATATTGACCTTCGCAAAGTGGACCAACTGTGGTTCCTCGATCTGATCACTAACGGATTAGTGCGCGCCGCCTGAAAAGCATCGCCACATAGTTGCCCTTTACGCGAACAAAGACGTCTGTTCGTGTCGGGCGCCGAACCGCCGGAAGCGGCATAGCCCACTCGGGAGCGCGAGCAGACCTGGTCGTCTACTCGCCCTGCCGATTCTCATTTGGAGGAAATGTGATGCAAGAGACGAACTTGATCGAGCAGGAGCAGCCAGTTGGGGTCTTAACAACCCCGGTACCCGCTCCCGCTCCGACGATGACGCTGTGCTCCTATGGTACAAAGCTGACCCGGGATGAACTTGCCCGAGTGGCGACGCCTGCGGCCACAGCAACCCACAAACCCATTCCGCATATCGCCGTCGTGGAAAAGCTGATCGAAGCACTTGGCTTTCGCCAGATCGGCGTCGTACAGGAGGAATATGCAGTCTCAGCTGACGGTATGCGCATGTTCGGCGTGATGGACTTGAGTTCCGGTTTCCAAGGATGCCGTTTCGCGATCGGCTTGAGGAACAGCCATGACAAGTCGTTCCGCCTCAGCTGCACGGTCGGCTTGAGAGTATTCGTTTGCGAGAACCTTGCGTTCCACGGGGAATATACTCCCGTGCTCGCGAAGCATTCGAAGCACTTCTCCCTCGAAGACAGCCTGGCCATCGGCGTCGATCGGATGCAGAGGAACTTCGGGCCGCTGAAGCGACAGGTCGAGGAATGGCAGGCGATGCAGTTGTCAGCGGCTTCAGCAAAGCTGCTGATCTATCAGGCGTTCATCGAGGACGAATTGGGGTTTCCGAAGCACCTGGCGCGGCGTGTGCACGAACTGTACTTTCAGCCCGTGCATGAGGAGTTCCAGGCGCGAACCATGTGGAGCCTCTCGAACGCATTCACCAGTGCGTTCAAGGAGCTGGAACCAATTCCGCAGTACAAGGCGACTGCGAAGTTGGCGGGGTTCCTGCAGGTGGTCCGACCTTCGTAGTGCCCATCAGAAAACATCGTGCGTGCGGTCCTGAAGTCACGCCGCCCGTCTCAGCTTGTTGGCAAAGACGGGAAGGCCGAAAGACTGCACGCCGATGGGCGTTGCAATGTGGCCCTTCAAACTCCATGTGATGTAGGCCCCACCATAACGCCGACGTTTCGACTGACCAAGAATGTTCGGTCTTATTCGCTGGCCAGCAGTTCATCGATGTCGTACTGCTGCTCGTAGGCTTGCTCGGCCAAGGGGAAGTTATCAGCTCCAGACCATGCCACTCGCGCCCCGTCTGCTGCTGCACGGATTGTATCGAAGCCAAATGTGTTCGGGTATTCGAACAAGTTGAGAACCTGTCCGGTCACATCAACAACGAGCACGTGGAGGTGGGTCTGATCGGCCACTCGGCGAAGCACTGCTGATGTCTTGAAATAAAGCGGGTTCATCACCTGTTCATAAAGCGCCACTGGGCGTCCATTGACAACCGGTGGTATCCACCAGATCAGGAACAGAACCGGACCGTATGCCGTCGCTGCAATACCCGCCTTCAGATTAAGCTGCACACTCACTTTCGCGAGCAGTTCGGCGGGTTTCGGATCAATCAATAGAGCAACGGCCTCGGGTCCGATGCGCTCGTCGAGTGTTACCTCCTCGAAAAAAACGCCCGAAGCGGGCCGCAGGCCGCTGAAGACGATGCCACTCCAGTCCCGGCACTCCAGCGCAAGCTGATTATTGAGCGGCATTTCACCCTCCCGTGGGGCGTTACAAGGACCGTTGCACGCTGACCCCATTATGCCCGAGGGAAACGGCATCGGCTTGCTGAATCATGGATGGCGGTCCTGAACAACGCGGTGCTGTTGCTACCGCCATTCCGGCTGAAAGAGCGGCAATCAACACAATTCATACTGGAGCATTCCAATGAAACTCCGTCGGAATGAATACTGCCCACTTCACAGATCACTCTTCTGCTGCGGTCGAGATCAGGGCCACAAAGGACGCCAATTTCGTTCTGGTGTCCAGCGTATCGAAGATTCACACCACCCAAGGGGATATCGCGAACTCCGTTCGTCAGCAGAGATGCGAAAACTGCTCAACCGAAAGATCGTCGAGCAAGTGGGGAATCCGGTCGAAGGTGAACGCGATTCCGCTGTGAAGCCGAACACGATTCCGTTGTGATTCCGAACAGCATTCCGGTCTGAAGGTGAACGCCGATTCCGGTGGGAAGGCGAACGGTTTTTGTTGCCTGGCGGAATGGCGTTCGGCTTGGAGCGGAATGTTTTCCACAGACGAGCAGCAGGAGGTGCGGCGACGCTGGACAATCACCCGGCATTGAAACTCCATCAATGAAGGAGGACAGGGTGCCGGCCAGGAGAAAGTCCATGCGGAAAACAAAGGAAGTCCTGCGGTTACGGTTTGAGTTGGGGTTGGGGCAACGCCAGATAGCTCGCAGTTGCGGGATGGGACTGGGAACGGTCCATGAGTATCTGGAACGGGCGGTGGCGGCCGGAATCGGTTGGCCGTTGCCGGAAAGCTTGGGCGAAGAAGAACTGGAAGCCAAGCTGTTTGGGAACCAGTCCGTGCAGGCCGCAGCGGTGCGACAGCGGCCAGAGCCAGATTGGAAAACGATTCATCAGCAACTGCAACAACATCGTCATCTGACCCTGCAGTTGGTGTGGGAAGAATACCGGCAGGCGCATCCTGACGGGTATCGCTACAGTTGGTTTTGCGAACGCTATCAGCACTGGCGGCGGCACCTGGACGTGGTGCTGCGTCAGGAACACAAAGCCGGAGAAAAGATGTTCGTGGACTGGGCGGGAGCAACGATCCCCGTGTATGACGCCACGACGGGGCAAGCCTGGCCAGCATCGCTGTTTGTTTCTGTGCTGGGTGCCAGTTCCTATACGTACGCAGAAGCGACTCGGGATCAGCAGTTGGAAGCCTGGATTCAGGCGCACATCCACGCGCTGGAGTTTTTCGGTGGGGTGCCGATTCTGGTAGTACCCGATAACACCAAGACGGCGGTCACCCGAGCCTGCCGCTACGATCCAGACCTGAATCCCACCTATCAAGAGTTCGCGGTGCATTACGGGATGGGAGTCGTGCCGGCGCGTCCGTACAAACCACGGGACAAGGCCAAGGCCGAAAGCGGAGTGCAAGTATGCGAACGCTGGATTGTGGCGGCGCTGCGAAACCGGAAGTTCTTTAGTCTGCCGGAACTCAACCAGGCGATCCGGGAACTGTTGGTGCGCTTGAATGAGCGTCCTTTCCGCAAACGGGACGGATCGCGATCGAGTCTGTTTCACAGCTTAGAGAAACCGGCTCTGGCAGCGTTACCGGCCGAGCGCTTCGACATGAGCCAGTGGTCGCGGGCCACGGTCAACATCGACTATCACATTGCCTTCGATGGGAACTTTTACAGTGTGCCGTACACACTGGTGCAGCAGGTCGTGGAAGTCCGCTCCACGCCGACTACGGTGGAGATCTTCCATAAGGGCAACCGGATCGCTTCCCACCTGCGCAGTCGCAGGCGGGGGCAAGCCATCACTCAGAACGAGCACCGTCCCAAGAGTCATCAAGCCCATCTGGAATGGCCGCCATCGCGGATGGTGAACTGGGCGCGCAGCATCGGTCCCCACACGGCCCAGTTGTTCGAGCGAATCCTGAACGAGAAGCCGCACCCGGAAATGGGCTACCGCTCCTGTCTGGGCATCATTCGCCTGGCGCAGCAGTACTCCCGGCAACGCATGGAGGCCGCGGCGGAACGGGCACTCCTCGCCCAGGCTTGCCGCTATCAGAGCGTGAAATCGATTTTGAAGAACTCGCTCGACGTGATTCCCTTATCTCCGCCACAACCCGGCTCTCCACCTCTGACCCATGACAATGTCCGCGGCGCCGAGTACTTCGACCAAGGAGGGCCGACCTCATGCTGAACCAACCGATGATGGAAAAACTGCTGGCCATGCGACTGCAGGGCATGGTCGAGGCCCTGAAAACGCAGGAGCAAGATCGAGCGATCAACGAGCTGAGTTTCCTCGAACGACTCGCGCTGCTGGTCGATCAACAATGGAGTTGGCGCGAGAACCAGGCGCTGGCGCGAAGACTGAAAGCGGCCAAACTGCGAGGACCGGCCTGTGTGGAGGACATCGACTATCGCACTGCGCGTGGCTTGGACAAGACGGTAGTGCGTGCTCTGGCAAAAGACTCTGCGTGGGTCCGCAACCACGAAAACATTTTCGTGTTGGGTCCGACCGGCGTGGGCAAGAGCTTCATCGCATCGGCCCTGGCACAGAAAGCCTGTCGCGACGGCTACTCTGCTTTCTATTTGCGGGCCGCCGCCTTACTGCGCGAACTGGCCCTGACACGGGCCGATGGAAGCTTGCGTCACTTCCTGGCTCGACTGGGCCGTATCGATGTTCTGGTCATTGATGACTGGGCCATGGCGCCGCTGAATGAAAACGAGCGCCGCGAAGTCTGGGAGATCTGCGAGGATCGCTACCAGACTCGTTCCACCATCCTCACTTCCCAGTTGCCGATCTCGCGCTGGCACGAGCAGATTGGCGACCCCACCATCGCCGATGGCATCCTCGACCGTCTGGTGCACAACGCCCACCGCATCGAGATGCGCGGAGAGTCTATGCGGAAAAAACGCAATCCGCCGCAGGACGAGAAGAAAGAATGAACGAAAGTTAACATCTTTAGACTACGGGATGGCGATTTCCGAACAACTTATGCTGCCCTAAGTCCAGAATGGACACAAAGACTTGCCCGACAATTCTTTCGCCGGTGTCTAATTGTCTGGGGGGCGGTTTGGAATGCGGCTAGGGACCCGCTGTCTGCCGTTGACGGTCAAGCGGACCGTCTTGATCGCGTTGCTTGGGTGCGTCGGATTATCTCAACCCAGCCCGACGATGTCGGGGAGCACGCAGGCTTCAGCCCAACCCAGAGCACATTCTGCAGCAGTGGTATCGACACCCATGGAAGCGGCTATTGACGCATTACGTGCCCGCTTCCCAGACCAAATTGTGGTTGGCTTTGAAGAGCTTTGGGATGCACGCCCGGTAACTGAGCCGCACGTGGATTTAGGCCCTGCCGATTCAAGCCTAAAGCAAGTTCTCGATCGCATCCGTCGGGCCAACCCACGATACAAGCTGGATTTGCTTGAAGGTGGGCTGGTTCATGTTTATCCGGCTCATGGCACCGCTGATCCGTCAGGTTTGCTCGACATCAAGTTGCACGAGTTTTTCTTGCCTCCATTCGACTGCCTTCCACAGCAGATGAATCGCATGGACAGCTTGTCTGCAAACCGGTCGTATACGCCCGAGTTGAGTGAGTATTTGTCACGAAAGCAGCTAGAGTGGAACCAAAAGCACGGTAGTCCCACGGGCGGCGTCATAGGAGAATTTATGGGCGATTGCCAGCCCTCACATCATCGTCGAGACCCCATCTACCAGAACATTACGGTTCGGGAAGCGCTGAACTTGATGGCGATACGTTCCCTTCAAGCCACCCTTGGGCTTGCGAACGAGCCCCATTGGGGTAAGCCGAAGCCGGTCTCGTGGAAATACCGCTTTCGTCGCGACCTTAACGCCGACACGGGGCTGGGCGGCGTACCGGTTTTCCAGACCTTCTAGTTTGCTGACCGATTACTGTTGCAATCAGGCCATTGCATACTCAATCGGCGCCTGCGGTCGCCTGGAGCGGCCCATGATTCTTTCTTCTACAACAAGGAAGCAGGGGCAAAGGGGCTGCCGCCCCTTTCCCCTGCACCCCAATCCCCGCAGAGCCGCCTCCGCTTCGCTTCGGACAATCTCGCTTGACGATTCCGAACACTTGCGCCACAATCACCGTGTCAGCGTCGCTTCGCTCCGACTGCTGTTCACCTTCGCTCCGGAATGCCGTTCGGCTTCCCTCCGGAATCGATGTTCACCTTCACCGGAATACCCAAGCAAGACGGGAAATGTGCAATCTGCCACGAAACCTTCACGGATTACAACGAGATTGTGCCCGATCACATCGAGCCCAAAGGGATGGGAGGAGCGTGGCGAGACGACCATCCAGAGAACATCCAGGCAGTCCATCGGCGGTGTAATCTCGAAAAGGGGTCGATAAGATTGCGTCCTGGCCAGGCCCTTTGATCATATCTGGCATATCCGCCGCTTGATGCGGTACGGTCGAAGGCCGCCTTCGGTTGGCAATAAATGAGCGGCGACAGGACTCTATCTCCGATAGACAAGTGAGATACTGGTCAGTGGCTGAGCGACATTAGGGAAGCAGGTCAATGATAGAGGGTCTGCTCTTTCCTTCACAAAAGTAAAGGGCCTTGAATCTGTCCATTTGCTTTATTCTATCTATCAGCACTCGCTCCTGTTGTGAGCTCGCGACATTTCGAACCAATGCCTTAGCGTCCGCCTCGGTCAATCGCAAGACAAGGTAATTAGCAATCGCAGAAAATAGGGAAATATTGAAATCCTTTGCTTCCTGCGAGGCAACAATTAGCGATATCCCGTACTTGCGACACTCCTTGGCCATAGTGGGTATGAGTCTCAGCCCAGCTGCGCGATGAGCTTCGTCAAACAACACGGCGTGGGTAATGCGATCTTGGATGCCTCTGCGGAACATCTCTTTGTAAAGACCATAAAAAACGAGTGACGCAAACGCCTTTTGTAAGTTGTCATTCTGCGTCGTGTGGATTCGAATGACGATGGGCTGCTCGCTCTCCCAAAGGCTCTCGCGAGATTCCCCAAGACTGAAGAAGCCGTAATCCTCAAGTTCCTCCAAACGTGCAAGCAACGTTCGCAGGCCCCGATCCGGTTTCGGATCCTCGCGCAGAATCTCCACAAATCGCTTGAACTCCGGTTCGGGCGTCTCTCCCAGAACCACTTTCGGATCATCCCACCCCGCTTCAATGAAGCTATCTTTAATCGCCCTACGAATGCGATCCGCCTGGATGTCCCCAAGTTCAGGAAAAATCGCAACAAAGATGTCTCGCAGCGCCCCGGCCACGTCGAGATACGCCATCCGGGACTCTCTCTCCGTAACCTCGAGCGGGTTGAATCCCAAACCGTGGAAATCAACGAATCGGACCGAGCTTACTAGACGCTCCAGCTTCTCATCGATGTCCTGATGATAGGAGAAAACGATCGGTCGAATGCCTGCCGTGAGCATCTGCTGACACAAGTTCAGAAGACAGGTTGTTTTTCCCATTCCAGGCAGACCCGCCACCAAGAGATGGGGATTTCCCTTTACGGTCAGCGGCCATCGAACTTCGGTGCCCGTTATCACGTCCGTTCCAAAGCAAACCGAAGGGATCACCCAGGCCGGTTCTTCGGCGTTTTCAGGGGAACGTGGCACCTCGTCGGCAGAAGTTCCTTGGTGAGTCTCAGCCGCTTGTTCTACGCGGTCCAAGCCTGGAATCGGCTCGCGAGATTCAGGTTGCTGTGGAGCGGCATCATCATCTGCCCCCACCCCTCCTATATCAGGCGCGTCCAGAGATCCTAGGCGAAATTCCGAGTCGGGCAAGAGCCCCGGTCCAAACAAGAACATCCGCGTATCCCATCCTGCGGGAGAAATCTCTAAGGGTTGGAAGCCCAGGTACTCAGGGCAGAATACCCATCCACGGTCGGTCTGCTGCCCTTCAGCGAACGAATAGTCAGCGCCCTTTTCGACCATACGGTCTATTTCAGATGTGATGATCTCATGCTGTTCTGTAGGCAAATAATGCCTCTGAGCCTTGTCAGCGTAGAAGCGCAATACACGGGCGAGCTTAGCGCGCCGGACCGCCCTAAATGATGAGCAAGCACCCTCGTTACAGTACCAGTCCTCCCAACGCTGACGAAGAGACTCTGTTTGCTGACGAATTCTCTGTAGTTCCCCAGGCGTTCGCGCGGCACGGAGATGTCTGCGATACTTCACTTCGATAAAGCGGAGGTGCAATCCTTTTCGTGGAACCGTTGAGACATATATGAGGTCGGGCCGTGACTCGTTCTCGCCCTCGTTGCTCTCTTGCGCGGTTAACGGCGGCAGCAGATCACGAACATCGTCAACGGGAATAAAGAAGCCAGTTTCCAGCGAGACCCAACATTCGCCAACTTCCGCGGTGCTCCGACAGTTCGCATGGCACAGGGAAAGTGCGATGAGCTCTGATGTGGGCGCCTTCTCCCCAGTCAGACGAATGGCCAATCGTCCACTGAGGGCCTTAAGGTTTTCCATTAGAAACTCTGCATTCCGGCGACTGCGGCTGAGGCCCATCTGGTCGAGAGCGCTATCAAGTAAATTCCTGACCTCCTCGAGGTTGCTCGTCGAGGTGATTAACTGGAGACAGCCAAGGTCTTGGCGTTCCGGGACGCAATCGATCACGTATGCGTCGTAAATCTCTCTGTTGTCCCTGGGCGAATCGAAGTATTCAACCCCAGCATTACGGTCTAATGTGATGACCCAATCGCACAGTCGGTGAAGTTCTCGAAGGTTCTGTGCCTTCTCAGGACTTATTGCGGTTCGCAAAGTCGGGAATCCTGTCTCCACGCCGATACGACTACCCACCGACCGTTGAATGGCATGCTGCAAACGCACCAAACGTTCAGTGTGTGTTCGGTCTGACGGATGCTTTTCGCCATCGCCTGAAAACAGAATCGTGCTGCGCCATAGAGGGGAAGGAGTGCTCACATACTCCCTCTCGAAGAAAGAAAGCAGGCCGAACGCGTAGAGGGGGCTCGATCTTGGCGGGTTCTTGGTGCCTTCTGCAACAACTTGAGACTCGAACGTGTCGAAGGCAACGGCAAGATGAGCTGGCGTCTTCGGCTCCTGCTCGCTCTTACGCGCCCAGCTCAGCCTCGGGAGGTTCACTCCGCCGGGCAGGCTTAGAGACTCCAGCATCCAATGGTCTTCAGCAGATAACACGCCCGCACCGCTGCGGCGTTTCTCCCTCGCCTCCGCTATGAACCGTCCCGCAATTCCCCGTTGACCTTCCGACGGATACAGCTCCAACACGAACGCCGGCGCAGTTCTTGGCGCTCGCTGATCAAGGCCCTCCTCGTCTGAGGCTCCACGGTACCGCTCATACACTCGTCCGAGCGACCGGGCCACCGTGAGGCCATCGCCTGGCCGGAGGGCATGGATATGAAGCAGTTTCGACGTGTTGTGGCACTCCAGATACTTGACAATCTCATTCCCCAGTACCGTGGCACTCTGTCTTCCCACGGTTGGCACGGTGTCCGCCGTCTCACTTTCCCCCAATGCCCTCGCGAGAATTGCCACGGCAGCTTTAGGTTCCTTGTCGGAATCAGGAACCATGCCAACAGCATGGAAACCAAGCGTATCTGCGAAGACGAAGGAACTCCCATCGTCCAATCCAGGTAGAAATGGCGGAAACATCGCACCGTCCAACGCTGAGAATTCGTCCCGAACCTCCTTTGGACTCATATTCTGGTCGAAGGCCGCATACAGAACGAGGTTGTCATAGGCCGCGAGCCAAGCCACACGCAGCGGGTGGCTTGGTAGGACGATCAGCCCGATGGTCCGACCCGAAAGCGACTGCACTTCAACCGTATTTGCCAGAGTCCAAGACGGATCGCCTTCGTCCAACAGATTGGTCCATGCAAGAAGATATTCCTTCACGACGGTGTCGAAACTCTTCGATGTCTCATCGTAGACTTGGCCAACACCTCCACCACTGGTCGCAAAACGCTCCGCCATACGGCGGCTTGCAGTTGCTGCCCGATCCCACAGCGATTGAATGAGACTGCCGGAAGAGGATTCAGGACGGATAAAAGAAATGAACTCCGGTTCACCAGCGCGCGCCCCCGAGGCGCGCACCTTGACGAGCCAGCGCCCGATGGTCCCTCCTCGTTCGGTCCATTGATTCTCAACCTCATCAATTAGGGGTGGACGAAAAACACGGAAACTCTTGCCGCGCTGCGGTGCTCGCATCAGGACGTAGCCTTTAGAGTCCACAGGGAGAGTCCCCATGGAAGAGATGAGATCCGAGACCAGCTCTCGATTATCGAGTTCAATCAATCCTTCGCTTAGCGTTCGGACCTTCTTTCCGACTCCGCCTCGCTCAGGTTCGGGAGGCTGCCCGAAACGAATGACGAATTCCTCGCTCTCCTGGGCTTCGACTGGGTCGTGGCCGATTACGGAAACGACGACCTTGGCTGAAATTAGAGCGTCCTCGCTCAGTGTTGAGAAGTCGTCATTGCTGAACCTGCATGTTTCCTCTCTTTTCGCGGAGTGCGTAATCTCGCGCGAAGCAAGTTCCTCGTCCATGTCCGTCACGATGGCAACGCGGTACTCCACTGCGCCTTTTTCCAAGTGCTCCGGCCGTGCCTTCCACTTCACTTCAAGTTTGGAATAGTCGCCAGTCTTTTCCGCGTCGCCCTTCAGAATCAGAGCGGGAGGTTCATCGGCGTCACCCTCTTCAGCCAACCCTGACCACTTTGCGATTTTGCCCGTGTTTGTTCGCCAAGACGAAAGCTCAATGCTTTGAATGAACTGAGCGGCCCCCTCGATCCGCAAAGCGTTCACCCATAAATGCTTCTTATCGACGAGTTCTCCTAACGCGGGAAGGAGAGGTTTTGTTGCTGCCGAGCGCAAGAATCCTTCTAGATCTCTGATTTGCTCCTCAGAGGGATTCAGTAATCTCAGGGCTTCGATCCGCCTGGTAGGAGGAAGACCAGAGACAGCCGTTCCCAACAGACGATCCACGAACATCTGTGAGATATCCAGACCATCGGCGGCGTCCGATGCCTCTGATTCCTGAACGAGCCATAAGCCGAGCAGGTGTAGATATTCTCCAGGATGCTTCTTGTCCGCAGCGATTCGGCAAAGGAAATCAAACTCTGTCCAAAGCGAGACGCTGAAGCGACGGCTGTATCCGCGTGCCTTCTTGACCGCGCGCTCCGCATATTGGCGGTGTTTGGCGGACAATTGGTTCTTAACCTCACGTCCGGCTAAGCGTAGAGCCTCCCCGAATAGGCTTGCCTCATCCACTTCGCGCGCGGCGCTGTATATGCTGTCCATGCCAGCGCCAGCTCGCGCTGTATCCACCAGGAGCAGCGCTGCACCTTCCTTCGCCTCGCGAATCTCGACGGCTCGATCCGACGAAATGGCCCGCGCGCCTCCATCCCCCGACTCCGCGACACTCCATACTTGCCAGTCCCTTGGTCCAAAGGACTCGTCATTAGATAGCGCCCGCACAACATCGGGCGTTAGACAGCGAACAAAAGCGACAGAACCGGAATCAGCCTTCCCAAGAATCTTCTCGAACGCCTGGGAAAGAATTTTCGCGTGCAACTCAGTCCACTTCATGTTCGTCCTCCGCCGAGGGTTCGAAGCGCGGCCGAAGCCGCTTCATTGCCTCGGCATCGTTGACCCCGACGAACAATCCCAGATCCCGAAGACGTCTCTCTAGCACGGTACGGTTTGCTTGCAGTAGGTCATTAGAAATTGTCATCCCCGGCGGAGACGCATCCACGTAGAAACCGTAGCGTGTGCGAATTGTACGGATGAAATCTCTGAAAGAGAGCGATCGGACTCCGTCTCGATTGCCGCTCGGCAGCACTTGAAGATGTACGAGGTAATCAAGCACCGAATCAGTAAAGACCATTGAACGAAGTTCAGTTCGTTTCCGCGTTCCCACGTTGCGGATAGTTGTTCTCTTCAGTGCAAGCCCATTCGGTCCTCCGATCAGAAGAATCGAGTCCAACAGCTTGATGAGGTTGGCTTGTGTATTCCCTCGACCCTGCAAAGATGTGAGTGATTCAGCGAGGCGCCACACCGGATTCGGTTGGCTGTGGGCATTTTTCAGCATCTCTGCACAATCGGGATAGTCTTCCTCCAACTTCTCGGCGAGTTCCTCGGCTTTCCGGCTCAGATCGTATAGCACCGCCTTCGCTTCCTCCCGGCGATCATGAAGCAGCTCGCCGAGCATGTTAAGCCACGCGGTGGCGTAAGGCCTGGTTGAGATACCGAGCGCTTTTATCTTGGGATCGTACCGTGCACCACGGTCTAATAGTCGAAGGGACATCAGGATTACAGGAAAGCGTTCGACGCGCCGCATAAAATCGTCCAGTGATTGTTCCGCAATCGTTCTCAACCGACGGTCGACCCCGTTCGAGCAATCCACAAACACGCACGCGGGCCCTTGTGAGCACTTTGGCCGGATCCCTCCTGTCTCCGCCCATTCGAACAAGATTTCTATCGAACTTGTGAGAATCGTCGTCATGCCAACCGCAATGCAGGACTCCAGCAGCTCCACAAAGGAATGGCGAGGGATGACATCCGCATAGGAGCGAACAAACCGACGAATGTCTTCGGAAAAATCCCGGGCCGCCTTTTCCGCGATGGGGCGCTGATTTGAGATTCGCTCTCCATCGCTTCCTCGCAACTTAGCAGGCGCCGCCCCCAGTTGCTGCGCCAGGCGAATCATCAACAGCTGGTCTAACCCGACGGTTGTGCTTTCGTCGAAGCGGTCCGAAGTCAGACTGCCTAACTCGCCATGTCTCACGACCCCTGGGTGAAATGCGCGGAGAAGGACATTGTTTTCAAAACCCCGTCCCACGGCGAACCATGTGCGATCCCCTTCACGGTTCTGCTCGATGTAATCGCCCTGCTGATTCGCTAACATCGCCACGATCATCTCTGGTACATATCGAAGATGTGCAACAGACTCGGGAAGGTCCACCCAGCTTGCCATGTAATGGGCTGGCGCAACTCGCTGAACCTGTTCCTTTCTGCCGAGCGCGTGCTTCGCATTTTCCAGACAGAAGCAGAGGAGCAGGTCGCCGAGAATGGCCTGTCCGACCTCACTTTCGAATCCGAGGAATTTACCGTCTTTCGCGAGTCTGGTTGATATGCGTTCGATGGTCGCCGCTTGCTTGCGCTCCTTGGCTGTTCCTGCGTCTGAGCCAAAGACCTCAAGAAATTTCCCTTTGCCTCGCCGCTGGCCGAATCGAAACATGTAAAACACAGCCGGCAGGACGGCCGAAAGATCGAAATCCTGCACCGAGATTGGTAGAGCTTTCTCGTAATTCCCGGTCCAAATCTCACGGGTCATGTCGCGCCCAAGCAGCTCATCGACAATTGCGCGGGCGGTAGCGGCTGTCTTGCCCGGACTCATAATCGGCCGCCTTGGATGAGCGAGTCCAGGATGATCCGCTGCTGCACTCCTTGTTCAGTTTGCTCTATCTTTGCCGACACGTTATGGATCGCCTCATCCTGCATAGGATTCCACGCCAACATTTCACTTTCATCTTCACGGAGTAGGCGTTGCACAAAGATGGACAGGTGAGCGAAGGTGTCGTCCGTCGATACATCCCCCAATTGGTACCCGTCGCTCAACTCCAGGAGGAGGTGGAAGAGGTCGGCTCCGAGTCGCAGAGGCTCTTCCCGCCCGTTGCGATAGCAGTAGATCAGGAAAGCCTGCCGGTGCAGTCGGTCGACGCCCTTCACTTCTGGTGGGAGTCCGGCTTCGAGCCTAAAAGCGGTGATCGGCTTCTCCACCCAGAATGCCGTTTCGGTAGGCGTTCGGGGGGTGATGCGCAACGGCACCACGTTCGCCCGGTCGAGCGCCTGGCGGGGAAGGTCTTCAAGCCGGGAGATGCCTGCGCATAGTCGAGCGCAGAGATTAACCTGCTCCTGTGGGTCTTTATGAAGCGGGAGGTCTCGGAAAAGCCGGAGATGCCTCCCTCGAGCAAGGTCGAGGGAGTGGCGCTCGCCGGCGATCTGTTCGATGTGCTCCTCCGTCCATTCAAAATAGGCCCGACGTCGTGCTGATTCCAGCGTCAGTTGATCGTAGTGGGGTGCCGTTTTAGTACTGTCCAGAGAGGCCCTATTAAGTAGGTACCGATCAATTTGGGGATGAGCTTCAAGACCGGGATCGAAGCGAGCCATTTCGCGCAGTACTTCGCCCTGCCGTCCTGGCGAATCGGGGCAAAATGCGCGATCCCAATAAGAAAGCACCGGGGCATCGAATCCACCATGATAGTCTTGGCAGAAATGTATGCCGAAAAGGATATATACCAGAGCGGCCCGCAACTCGCGGACCGTGACGTGCGTTTCTCCTCGCAAGTGGACAGCCTGCAACGCTTCAAATAGCCGCTGGCGGGCACGTGAGCGAACCTCCGTGGGTGCCGTACTTGGGAGGCCATTCGGACCGAAAATCCGCACTGCACGGAAAACTTCACAACGCCCCTGCGCAGAACATGATTGGCAAGGTGCCCAGATCGTGGGAGCTTGCTCGCCCCCATACAGATGATCTACGAGACGCTCCAGAAAACCTGTTTCAATTTGCTGCAGATCTGATGCAATGCCACCAACAAGTGACCGCTGGTTTAGGCTAATAAACCGAATGTGGGATTCCGTGACGCCGGCTTCACCCTCAAGGAGATCGCAGAGTGCCTTCGTGAGCGATGTTTGACTCTCGCCTCGACGTGACTCCACTCCTTCAATCCACTCGAGCAAACGGCCGTCGTTGATTGCCAGCAGATGCACGATGTTCTCGCGGGGCGGACCTTCTTGGAACGGTTCCAGAAACTCGTCGAGAAGCTCGTCGGCGGAACGTGCTAGCCACGCCGCTGACCCGTCGAGATTCATGCGCACAATCAGACCATCATCCATCCGACCTTCGAGGATGCGTTCGGAAGAGGAATGCGTGCCAAGGCCTAGTCGGGCGGCGAGGTGCTGAAGTAGTGCGGTTTTGCCATCCCCCGCGTTCCCGCACAAGACCACAAGCCGAACTTTTCGTCCGCGAATGTCGTCATACAAGGTTCTTTCGAGATTCGTTTCAACGTAGGTCTGCGCGGCAAAGTCCGTATCAAGGCCGCGTGTCTCAGGGTTCCCCCATCTCGAACCAGGGTAGGATTGCAGCAGGGGAAGCAACCAATCCACCCGTTCCTCGTGCAGCACTGCCTGCGCACACTGTTCTGGATCTGGACCCGATGAACTCTGCGCTTCTTGATAATCTGTCTCTTCTTTTTCGGTTCGGGTCGGAGACTCGATTGACGGAGGTACTTTGAGAGCAGCTAGGGCCTCAGCGACTGAACCGAATCGTTGCTGTGGGTCGCGATGAGTCGCCCTGTCCAGAAATGCAGCCAGGGTAGTCCACTCCACACGGCTTATCCCATCCCAGTTGAGGCCCCGTTCCTTGGCTTGAGTTCCGTTGTAGCAGAATGGTTCATGATCAAAAACGACATGGAAGAAGCTGGCTGCCAGAGCGTAAATGTCGTCTGAAGGAGAGGCCGCTCGCTTCTCTTGATAAGAAGGCGAGCAGTACAAGACGGTACCAGGAGCAGTGATCGGTTCACCTATCTTGACAACGAAATCGTAATCTGTAAGGACAAGGTCACTTCCCGAAACAATCATATTGCGCGGGCTGATGTCACCATGAACAAGATTATTCCGATGCAGGACATTCAGAGCTTCGCACATGGTGCACAACCACCGCAGAGCCAAGGCTTGGGCCGAGATCTCCTGCTGTTCTTCGGCTAGAAGGCTAAAGACACCCGCGAACTCACGAAGTGGTGCACCTTCAATCCAAGTCATCAGGGCAATGAAGTCGTTATCTCGCCATTCCAGCGCCACCTCGAAGATCGCTGAAAGTGCCGCATGACGGCCAAGGTGTGAGCGCGCCAGACTGTAGGCTTTCAAGACGCGCCGGCCCGTCTCCGCATTGTGTCCTACCTTGGCGACGTAAGTCCCCAGTTCTTCTTTCGTCAGTCGGTCAATTTCAACCACTTTGAATGTTGCCCCGACGCCGCCAGAACCGAGACGTGACACGATGCGATAGTCGCGATCCCGGAAGCGAACAACTTGCTCTTCGGTCCAAAACCGAGCCGGGAGTGATGGGGGTGGTGGTACGGATTCGCCGAGCAGTTCGGAGAGCGACGCATCAAGATCTTGGAGTGTGCTGCGGTCCTGAGGATTTTCTGCCAGGCCTTTGGCAAGGATTCCCGCGGCCCGCCCGCTAAACTCATCTTCATGCCCTCGGAATAGTTGCATAAGGCAACTACAGAGCGAATAGGTATCCGAGCGATGATCCGCCGCACCTAGACCTTGCCTGCGAACCTCAGGAGCAACTGCGGGATCCACATTTTCACTCAACGACCCGGGAGAAGCTACGCTGATGTCCGAAGGGATCTTTGTGCGACCGAATCCGGTCAGGATTGGTGAATTGTCGTGCTTCACAAGGATTGTTTTAGGAGTCAGATTTCGATGGACCATTGGCTCGTGGCCCGCTCCCGATTCGTGCAGTTCTGTCAAGGCGCGGACGGCACTTCGTGCAAAAGCCAACCGTGCACTCGGCTCCCATAAACCGTCAGATGCGCGCTCCTCAATGCAAGGCGCCGCCGGGTCGACCATCGTGAAGAAGAACATTTCGCCCGCGTATCCCGGCGCGTCCTGAAAGGAATCCAGGATGCGCGGCGCCCAGGGATGGAGTTGGAGCCTTTGAAGCGCATCGTATTCCCGACGGGCTTTTGTTTCGGTATTTTTCTCGCCACCGGCGGACAGATCGTAGAGGTGGAGCACAACCCGGTCTTGTCTCGCAAAATGACTCCCCTTGTAGATACGGTGGAAGCGCTCATCCTTAGGCGTCTGCAATTCCAAATTGACATAGCCGGCAAGGCGTCGGAGCGATCCGTCCACTGCGACAGCGGTTTTGGGCTCTAATGCGCGGCCTAGCAACGTCACTCTCTGAGAGGCTAATCGGGGCGGAATGTCAAACCCGATAGCGCTTTTCCACTCATTCAGTGAATAAACTCGGACTCCACGCAAATCTCTGCCGACAAGTCGCTTGACCTTGGAGGGCTCCTGCGTCAGCAGGATTGCGCCATCGACGCGTGGCAGATCGGGCACGCTCCTGCGGAGCGTAGTTCCAACCTTGCGCGCCTTATTTGTTACGCGCTCAGCTTCCTGCGTTACCAAGTCCTCATGTGTGTCTACCCACTGCGCCGTCCAGTGTTTGACCTCGACAACCCGCACGCCCGAACGGCCAATTACAACTACGTCGATTTCATCTGACTGAAGTTGCTGGTTGACAGAGAACGCGAGGTTGGTCAATAGGATCCAGGTATCGTCGCCAGGGGTAGACTGCAGGCGATTTTCCAGGTACTTGAATGCCTGTAACTCGCTCTCATTCGCGGCTGGGCCACACGAAAAGAGGACGACTCTCATCTTGCTACCTCCCTAACTTGGTTGGAGGAATTGCAGCATGCCGGTACCTAGACGAGGCACACGCGCGGTGTGCGAACCCGATTTCAGGCTGGAACGAAGTGGCGTGGCGAACCGCCCAGTCTTATACCGAAAACTCATTGTAGTGCAGTGCTCGGTTGAAAGCTCCTATTTCTGCTTGTTCGACGCGACACGCGAGAACTGTTCTGCCCTTTGCCACCCTGAACCCTCACGGATGGCAACGAGATTGTGCCCGACCACATCGAGCCCAAAGGGATGGGAGGGGCTTGGCGAGACGATCATCTGGACAATATCCAAGCGGTCCATCGGCGGTGCAATCTCCAAAAGGGATCGAGGAGATTACGTCCGGGGGACTCGGTCTGACAACGGGCGGCTCGGCCCGAGCTGCGGTACTGACAAAGGTCACCAGCCAACCGCCACTGGGCGAGTTCATTCGTCACAGACAAGGAACTCGCCGTTTCATAGTATTTTGCAGGCAGGGCGAATCGCTGGATCCCGTGGACCGATTCCAGCTCAGGAGCATTCTCTGATCTTCCAACTCGCGCCTTATATCGAGCGGTTTGACGAAGTGTCGCGGCAGAAGTTCGGCCGAACATACGCCTTCCCGGCGTTGGAGGCGGACTTTCGCGAGCACGCGACGGGTAAGCGCCACCTGACTGCAAAAGATATGGCTAAACTCTTCAACGCTGAAAACACGCCTTTCGCGAAGTACTGGCCCCGCCCGCATACCAAGGCACTTGAAGAGACGTTGACGCGAACCCGAGTTTACGTAGGGCCATTGAACGATAACGGCAATGCCCTGGTGCAGAGGCTCCTGCCGGTATTTCACAACATCGGAGTAGTATCGTTGCTGCTGCGATTCGTTCATCCCCATAGGTTTGGTATCTTCAGCACGCCGGTTATCCACTTACTGCAGGTGACGCGGCCAGCAACAGTTGACCTCTACCTGGCCTACTGCGACGAGTTGGCGCGCTGGCGTGAGCACTTCCGTCTACGTTCGGTGGCCGAGACTGAGATGGCGCTATGGACATACGCTGAATTCGTGAAGCTTGCTGGCAGCGACCCTGGGGCGACAAAAGCACGGCGCCAGTTCGATGACGACCTATGGGTGCAGAGAGAACGCGCAGCCCAGGTTATTCGGCCATTTTTCCGGCGCTATGGCCGGCTGCAGCTCGCCCAGATCCTTCTGGATGAAGATTGGATCATTGCCGGAAAGATCGCAGCCGAGGAGTACGAGCGATTGCTGAGTGTAGCCTCTGCCGAGTTCCTCGGACGTCCGCTGCCTCGCGAGAAGGGCGCTGCAGAACGTCTGATCGAGGAACTGGAGGCCAAGCGCTATGTCCGTCCGGAAGAAAAGGTCGAACTGCAGAGAGTCTGGGAGACGCGCAACAAGGTTGTCCATCCAACAGGCGAGCGACCAGAGCGCGTGGAAGTGGAAGTCATGATCGACTTGATTCAGCGGATTTGTGTTCCGTGGGAGAGCAACCTCGTTCGCCAAACCAAAGACAGCCAAGGACTGAGACGAAAATGAAAATGGCCCTGTCGCTTCTGTGGAGGGGGAATTAGATGGGCACCGGAGCGCAACCCGGACGTTCACTGGAGCTTTCTCGGCCATTGGCTTTCTTCGACCTGGAGACCACCGGAACCGATGTTGGGCAAGACCGGATCGTGGACATCGCTGTCCTCAAGCTACTGCCAGATGGAACCGAGGAGATATTCCATAGTTTGATCAACCCAGGTGTTCTGATTCCTCCCTCCGCCACAGAGGTACACGGCATACGTGATTCTGATGTCCAGGCGAAACCTGCATTTGCTCAAATTGCAGCGGGTTTGACGGCGTTTCTGAGCGGATGTGACCTGGCGGGCTTCAACGTGATGCGATTTGACCTTCCGTTATTGAAGGCGGAGTTCAGTCGGGCGGGAATGGTTTGGCCGGAGCAAGAGCCGAGAGTGGTTGATGCTCATGTCGTATACCAGGAGAAGGAACGTCGCGATCTGACAGCCGCCGTGAAGTACTACTGCGGCGACGAGCATTCCGAGGCTCACTCTGCCGTCGCGGACGCGCGCGCAACAAGAAGGGTCCTCGAGGCGCAAATCCGTCGGTATCCAGACCTGCCCAATAGCGTTGAAGGTTTGGATAGTTTCTGCAAGGAAGCACGTCCCAACAAATTCGTGGACTCCGGATACTGGTTCTCGATAAAGGATGGAGTGCTGACATTCAACAAGAGCCAGCAGCACAGGGGAGAACCACTCTTGCAAGTCGCGAGGTCAGATCCTGGCTTTCTGGAATGGATGCTATCGATAGACCTTCCGGCGGATACTAAGCAACTCGTACGGGATGCAATTTCTGAGGCTGGAAATAAGGTCTAGAACGAGATCTCAAACTGGCGGCCTCTCCAGTCGATCAGAGAAGGACCCTCGAAGGAGAGTTGTCTCTTGTGGCAAACGATCAAATCAGCCGATGCCATGTCGTTTGAAAGAAACTCAGTGCAACGGGTTCGGAGAATCGCAAATTAGATTCATTGTGAATATGTGATGGACTTCAATCGCGAATCGATTCAGGAGCTGCGTCAATCGCAACTAGATAACTATCTGCGACAACCGGCAGAACTGATTAGTCACTTCAATCGAGAGGTGAGTGCACTCGAAGGCTATCGCGAGCGACAGCTGTTCGAATTGCTCCAGAACGCTGATGATTCCGGGGTTGATGGAAACGATTGTTCGCTCCTGCTCCACCTGTCCAGAGAACGGCTTCTCGTCGCCAATACTGGCAGGCCGTTCAGTCCCAAGGGATTCGTTTCGTTGGTGATCAGTGATTGTAGTCCCAAACAGTTGGATCGGAACCGATTCATCGGCTGCAAAGGACTTGGTTTTCGGGCGGTGTTGACGTGGACCGAACGGCCGCTCGTGTCAAGTGGTGAATACACTGTCGTCTTTGACCGAGCTAGAGCGATCGAAACGGTTCGAGACATGGTAAGGAAGTATCCGGACGTTGCTGACGTTGTAAACCCTTTTCACGAAGCCACCGGTCGTTGGCCGGCTGCAATTATGCGGTTTCCCGAGGTTCCCTCTGATGATGACCCCTGGGTGTCCGAGACCCGTGCGTATCACGACCGGGGATACGATACCGTCCTTGTTTTGCCCCTTCCCGAGGGTGCGCGTGGTGACCAGATACACAACGAAATGCTTCAGCAAATCTCGAAATTACCTACAAGCGCCTTACTATTTTGTAAGCACTTGACGCAGATCCACGTTGAGGGTGATTTCCAGAAGAGCTGGAGCTTGTCTTGGGAACCAATCGCCGACCGAGCGAAGGTCTGCTTGACCGAGGACGGCAGGCCCGAAAATTGGGAGATTTACCGCCACTCCGGCTTGGTATCTCCTGCAGTGGCTGAGAAAAGCACCGGGAATCGGTGTGACTTCGAAGTTGCTGTCGCAGTGCCGGAAAAAGCGAGCCCTAACAGGGAGGGCAGCTTGTGCGTTTTTTTCCCAACACGCGAACTTCTACCCTGTCCTCTAGTGATGCACGCGACATTGGAAGTTACTGATGATCGGAATCGGCTCGTCAACCACAAGTCAAACCGTGAAGTGCTGAGTAAGCTTGCGGCACATGTTGCAGCGATTGTTGAACAACAGGTAAGCGCTGGTCAGCCACGCCGTGGATTGGAGCTGCTTAGGGGAATCGAGAACGCCGACCCAGAGTTGAAAGCTTTGGGCTTCGTCGACGCGCTGGTCGGCGAGTGCTCCCGTCGATCAATATTTCCTCGTGTGGATGGGACGCTGAAATCTGCTTCGGAGGTCCGCCAGGCACCGCATGAAACGTGGCTCTCTCATCTCAGTCCCGATGTGTTTCCCGAAACGCTGGCCATTTCGCCTGCCGATTCTTTGGCCGCCCTCGTAGCAGTGTTCGGATTGTCCTGGTTTGATGCCGCGATTCTCAGAGCTCGACTTAGGAGGTATCTAGAAACTGCGGAACGCGAGAAAGCCGGTGAGGTGTTGGGGCGCCTGCTTGTCGACGGTCAATTGGCTGGAGTGAGCGCTCAAGGACTGCTCATTGACTCTGAAGGGAAACTCATCGACCATGGCGATTGTCTTTTCACCCCGGACAAACTTCCGAAGCTGCCCGAATGGGCATCGGGGATCCGATTCGTCTCCAAGGATTTCCAGGCCGGTATGCTCCGAGGCTCCAAGACCAACTCACTACGACTCCTGGCTGTCTACCTTGCCCAATATGGCGCCAATGTGGACGAATTTCGTTTCGATACCCTCACCAAGGCACTGATCGAGCAAGCTGACAAAAACTTGCGATCCAACTATTCAGAGACGATCGAAAAATGGCGGCACCTGCTTCGATGGGTCTTCGATGCGGGCGATGGATCGCACCAACTTCTCGCTTCTTTGCCATTAAAGATCATAACGAAGAAGGGCCGATTACAACCCGCAACCGCTTGCTATCTTGGTCCTGACTACCCCCGAGGCCAAACTGTTTGGCGGCTCTACAGGCAATTCGGCCAAGACGAATTTGCCGCAGCGGCTGGCGAGTGTGGTCTAAGTGGTCTGCCTAACGAGAAGGTGGAGAACTTCCTGTTGGCAATCGGGGTTAAGGCAGTCCCGCGAATCGAATCATTTAGATACGGCAGTGAGTATCTCAGATTTGTGCAAACGGTCATCGAACGCATCGAGTACCCGCGGAACATCCGCGGCATCATCTGCTATGATGCAAAGGATCTGCAATCCTGGCGAATCGACATCGATGGTTTGCGTCTTCCTGATCGCTGGTTCAAGCTCCTCACGGCTGGTGATATCGCGGCGCTCTGTGGATTTCTGCTATCTTCTGGCGCTGCGTACTTGGCCGACGAACAAGACTCCAACGCAATATTCCAGGCTACGGTAAGTCCCGAACGAACGCATCGCTCCGATCCGTCAATACCGATCCCTAACCTCATGTTGATGCTGTTACGGGAAGAGCCTTGGGTGCCCACCGTAGGAGGAGAGCGTAAGCGTACCTCGCAAATCATGCTTAGCAGTCAAGGACTACGTGTGCTGCACGGGATTTACACTCCTCACGCTATCGATTACAGGGACCCGCTGATTGTCGCGCACGGCGGTCGGCAGGCTTTGGAAGCACTGCTAGCACGTCTGGGTGCGGTCTCATCTCTTGACATGATGAGCGGGCAATCTCTATATGAACTCTTGCTGGCACTGCCAGAACGTAATCCAGTCGGTGACCTAGCACCACAAATCTACAGAACGCTGATCGAATCCAGTGTTGTGGTCGAGGGATCGCCTCATCGGGATAAATTCCTCAGTACAGGGCTCATGTGGGGGAGATATCAAGGCAAGAGTTCCTACCTCCCGGTCGGCAAGTTGCGCTACAACGCCAACTTGACGCTAACCAGAGCCATTGAAGCTCATGTCCCGCTTGCAGAAATTCCTAGGCGGATGAACACAAGAATCGTGGAGCAGATCTTTGGCATCTTGCCGTTGACATCTGATGAGATTGAATTGTCGCTGGTCGCGACCGGAACCGAGTATGACGCTGGCAGCGAAGATGCTAACAATCACCTGCGCGTCGCTATTCCATACATCTATGCACTCCGACTTGCGCGTAATGTAGACGAGCGAGGGCGCGAACTTAACCTGCTCAGGAAAGCCACTCTGCGTGTCTGCCGGACCGCGCAAATCGCAGCTAAGTTACCCGGCGGCAGAACGCAGGAAATTCTCCTCGTTGAGGAGCGCGAACGGATTGTTAGCGGAACAACGCTATTAGTCGTCTACGAGTACCAAGAGAACAGTACTGGCTTCCTGACGTTCTGGCTCATCGCAGCCGAGCTTGTTGCCGAACTCCTCGGGCGAGATGTTGCTGACGAAGTGGCAGGCGTATTGCGCTGCCGGACACCGGCGGAAATGCTGGAAGTACTTCGAGTTCGCCTAGGTTCCGAGGCGGATGAAAAGCTTAGACAAGCCATGTCCCGGTTGGCCGATCTCTCATCGGAAGAAGATGACCGTAGCTATCCTATTCCAACGCCAAAAGAAGCGGCGACCGAGCCAACGGGAAAACCGGCAACACCTGAAGCTATGGTCGAGGATGAAGACGCCAACACCGAAGAGAAAGATGCCGCCAAAGAGGCGATCTTTGCACCTATTGAGGGACCGGTTGGCGGCAAAACAAGACGCAGGCTAATCATCACTGGGCGTGCTGCAGGTGGAGGCGGTGGTCGCGGCCCTGTCGCTACGGAGCCAGTGACGTTTGAAGTCGTAGAGGCGTTTGAGCGATTTGATCAGCGGTTCGTAATTTCCGTCAGCCACCTCCGCGGGTCCGAAACTTTCGGATGTGATCTGCTGAGCGTGGGCTCGGAAGAGGTGCGTGACAAGGCGATCGCTACGCAGTCCATCTCGGATGGTGAAATCCTACGGTATATTGAGGTCAAAGGCCGCAGCAGTAGATCTGGCGAGGTGGAACTCTCGGACAATGAGTACCGGGCGGCCGCAAGACAACAAGATCGGTTCTGGATTTATCGGGTTTACGTTGATCCGAACCGCGCTTTACATTACGAAGTCGCCTTGCTCCAGAATCCCCTTGGCTCCAATGCAGTGCGAACGGTCACCCGCTTCGATCTCGGAGAGGGCTCGGGCGCCTCTTGGTACGCGATGGTCGAGAAACAGGAGGATGACCAACGCCTTGGAGAGCAGGTGGCGTCTGGTAGTCGGACATCGCTTGACATCAAGTCGAATCAGTAGAGACTCGGTATACGTAAGAAACAGCACAGGATTGGGAATAGAGTCCGAATTGGTTAGCGATCACGCTTGCACGTAACAACCGGGGCCAGCTCGAGATATCTGCAAAACGCGTTAGCTAGTTCCATCTGCCTCGGGGACTTGCACTGCACGGTAAACAATGCCGGGCTCGCCACAATCACTGCAACGCATCGGGCGCGAGAAACCGCGACATTGAGGCGATTCAGGCTGTACAGGAATTCCATTCCCCGCGGAGCGTCTTCCGGGGTCGATGTTGCCATGGAGTAGAAGACGAGGGGTGCTTCTTGGCCCTGAAACTTATCGACAGTCCCCACCCTCGCTCCTCTCGGTAGCCGTTCGCAAAGCGCTGAAACCTGGGCATTGTAAGGAGCCACAATCAAGATGTCTTCTAGCCGTAGCGGCTGTGTTTGAGTCTTCTTGTTCGTCCACGTCGCCCGACCCGCTAATAAGCTCGCAACGAAGTCAGCAACAGTCTTGGCTTCCTCAGGTGACTCATTCTGGTTTCCCGAGTGTTGAACTGGAACGAATCTCAAGCCTGTTCCATGGATGATGCCAGGAGCGTTAATTTGCTGGTTGCTGTTTTCCGGCCTGGACACCAACCGCCCGTCATAGAAGATCTCTGAGGTGAACGCACAAATATCTGGATGGAGTCGCCTAGTCTCGGTCAGGAACAGTCCTTGATCAGCACTGATCGTCGCTCGCCCGTTCAGCAGGTGGCCAAGAGCGGATACACCCACCCCTAGTGGGTGCACTCCTTTTTGAGGCTGGTCGAGCTGCTGCGGATCTCCAAGCAGAACAACGCTGGTTGCAGCTTGTGAAATTGCCAGCGCGTTCGCCAAGGACATCTGTCCGGCCTCGTCAACAAAGAGAACATCGACGGAATTAGCCATCTCTTCTCGGGCCCACAGCCAAGCGGTTCCCGCTGCAATCTTCGCAGCACCGGTCGTCAGAGCACCAACAACATCTTGGTTACTGTCCGCCTGCGTTACCAGGGGATGTTGGTATTCGTCGCCATCATTCGACTTTTGAACACACGTAACACCGATGTGCAGCTCACTTGCAACCTTGCACACCTCACGGAGAAGGTTACTGATCACCTTATGGCTGACGGCAGTGATTCCGACGCGTCGACCGCTCCGCACCAGTTCGACAATCATCCTGGCGCCAGTGAAGGTCTTACCTGATCCTGGAGGCCCCTGGATTGGAAGGACTGAGGCTTTGACGGGTAGCGAGAGGACGAGTGCTCTGGCAGCTTCGGTCAGTTGCTCATTTTTTCCAATCAGGGTTGCCAAATTTGCGGTGAGCGCAGGGGAACGCGCGCGGACGAGAAGGTCCCGAGCGGCCTGGAATTGCCCCCTACTGCTCAAACCGTGATCAGCTACCCATGCGCCCAATCGATACAAACTCTCGCGAAGGACGTTGGAATTCACGATGTCGAAAGGAATTAGGGCGGTGGGGTGACGGATCGCAGAACGAACGCCTCGTTTGATATCAATGGTCCGGTTACGTTCGTCGATGGACACGACCTCACCGGCACCTTCTTGGGTTCTGGGGTCGTGGACCCCCGATGCTCTGTCAATCGCATGCTCCTGAGGGGGAAAGTGGTAACGATGGATGATTGACCTTTTGATCCGCCCCGCTTCTCCGACATAGGTAAGACCGCCGAGCGCGATCTTATCTTCTTGGAGCTCATCATCCGACAGTTCGCAGAGCCGAAAGTACTCCCACCATGATGATTTCTCTTCACGGCGGTGCCATTCCAACAGGAGGGCGAGAAGCCAGTAAGCGCGATTCTCCTCGGTCCACTCGGCTTCGTCTGTGGGCAAGGAAGCAGTGAGGCGAGCCGCGAGCTCAGCAACTCGTCCAAGTTCAGCAGCCAGCCCCTCACTCGCCTCTCCAGACCGGATCTCCGGTCGCGGCAGACTCTGGCCGCTGCTTTCTTCCAGCTCCGTGCGCCGCTCTTCTAGCCAATCTCTCAGCCGCCAAGCCGAAACACAGTCGTCGCGATTGTAGCCTCGGATCGGATCAAGAAGACCCTGGATTTCCTCGCGAGTGTCTCCCAGTACCAGTGCCGTTTCAAAAGCCTGGAGAGCAGAATTTGCCTCCCTTAAAGGTACAGACCGATCGAAGCCGTAGAGAGGCTCCAGTCTCTTGATGGAATAGCTCTCGACAGAGGCTCGAAGTCCTTGGCGAACCACACGAAATAGGTCAACGAAGACTCCGGCTCGCAGCAGTTCGTCAACTTCACTGATGCATGCACCGTGTCGTCCCGCCAGCCGCTTGATTGCAGTCGGCTCATAGGAAGCGTAGTGGTAGATGTGCATCTCCGGGTGCTTGTGCCAACGCTCCATTACGCCGTGGATGAAGCTTTCAAACGCTGTCTTCTCTTCAGCGTGGGTGAAAGACCACAGAGCTTCGTACTTGGGCTCGTCCTGAGCCCCCTCGGGCATGGTCAACACCCCAATCAGGTACTCGAGGCCTTGATCCAGAACAAACGGGTTGGATTCCAAGTCCAGGAAGATGTCAGCGCGGGATGGCAGCGGCAATGCTGTGAGGCCTTCACCAGGTTCGACTGGATCGAGCAACTCGTAAACGAGGCGTCCCTCTCGTCGGCCCTGCACCTGTAACCGAGCTTGCTCCCGTATCCGCAATAGCGCGGCATTCCCAATGCGTTCTATCTTCGGTTTCAGCGGGAGAACGAGCGCCCCGAGCTGGGCTACGGTGTCAATACCACGCTCCACCAACGCCCTCCGTTGATTTCGAGAGATTCCCGCCACGAGCGACAGGTGGTCGTCACCCCGACGGCGTTTGTCGCAGAGTGGGAACCAGGAGCAAACATCGCAGTGCTCAACGGGTTCTGGATACGTCTTTGATTCAAGCCGCCACGCCTCTTCGAACTCGGATCGGATTTTACGGAAGTACGCGATGTAGCGTTGAACCGGAACTTTGTCAGGCGCTGCTCCCCCGCCAAGCACAACGTGCATTCGCTGCGGTTCCACCCCTTGGATTCGCGATAGTAAGTCCGAGTAGAAGCAGAGCTGCACTAACGCACCCGCTCTCGTGGAGCGCGCAAGTTTGGTTTCGACTACTTCGTAAGACCAGACTCCGAGGCCACTGGGGTTATCAACCCGCATTAAGAAGTCAGGTCGGCCGCCCCACACCTTATCCAAGAAGGCCCCCTGATAAACAACATCAACGCCTTGGCGAAGAGCTTCAATCGTCTGTGTCGCAGCAACTACCCAAGGATCGGCGAGAGCGATCTCCGCAATCGAACGCTCGTCTGCGACCAGGGCGCGAAGATACCGCTGCTCGTGCGCAAGCCCCAATTTCCACAGGAGCTCAACGGCGGGATCTTCTAGGAACGGCTTGGTAATCTCCTTCCTTGATTCGGCACGATTCAGGGTCGCAGTGTGTTGGCAGGCTAGAAAGGTCGAGATGTCAGTGGCGGAGAACATGCAAGAACCGGCCTCATCCAGGAGTAGGGTCAATAAACCAATCTCCAAGCGAGATAACGCAAATCGACAGATCAGCCCGACACGGGAGTCCCATCCGCTTCGGCGGTTGTGAACGTTGAGTGTGACCCAGAAGGTGACCAGATGCTGTGACTCCCGTCACCGACTGCCGTTAGAGGATCTGCCGCCAAACTGTCATGGATTACAACGAGATTGTTCCCAACCACGTTATTGCCGGCAGACGTAACACCAGCCTGGCCCCTGCGGCGTATTTGCATCGGCGCAGCTGCTCGACCTTCTTGGGGGTTGTGTCAACCGGGAGGTTCACGTACCCTGAAAGTCATCAAGACAGAGTAACAGCCGGGTTCAGAGGGGTTACCTCCATGATCCGTCGCCCTCTGTTCGAGTCTGAGTAATAAAGGCGGGATCCTGTCGATGGCTTACGAAAAGCTTATCAATCTGGTCCGCAAGTTTGAGTCGGGGGTCATTGAGTTGCCGCTCATGCAGCGCGACTACGTTTGGCCAGCGGCAAAGGTCGTTAGTCTGCTCGATTCGCTCTATAAGGGTTGGCCGATCGGAATCTTTTACATCTGGATAACTAAGACTCGGCAACCTACACGCGGCGCCGCGGTGCGTGTAGGAGCGAAGATTCAGAGGCCTTTCTGGGGCTACCTTCTCGATGGACAGCAGCGTCTGACGAGCTTGTCAAGGGCTTTGGAAGACAAACTTGGCGACAACCTGGAGACCCGCGCGTTCTTCGATGTACGGAAGACCCTCTTCGTCATGGGAAAGAGGACAAAAACAATTGAAAAACGGATTGCATTGGACGATCCAACGCTGATTGCATTGTCGAGCCTCATTCCGAAGGCGGACGGATCGGCCATCGATCGCGAAAAGGAACGGGAGAAGACGTTCCAAGAGATTCTGGACAAGTTGATCGACAAGGGTGTCATCAAAGACACAGCCAGCGCTAGGGCAGAGTATCGACTTAAACTCAATCTCGTCGCAACGATGCTTGATAAGGACACACCATGCGAAGATTTCAAGACGGACGACCCCGACTCCGACGTAAACACGGATAATGCGATCGAATTGTTCAAGCGACTCAACAAGGGCGGGAAAACACTCAGTCGGGGTGATGCAGAAGCGGCGACGCTCACCCATCGTGCGACGGCGGAGATTGTTCCGAAGATGCGTGATTTCGTTCAGAGCGATTATCAGCGTCGGTTGGGACTGAACTTCGTATTCGCTACACGGGCGTTGATAACCGTTCACCGCGACAGTTCGACTTTTTCCAAGCTGCCCAACAATTGGGCGACCACCGGCAAGGATATCAAAGAAAGCTGGGGAGCGACAGAACGCGGCCTCCGTCAGGTTATTAATCTTGTTCGCGATGAGCTTGGCTGGACGACGGGCCGCTGGTTACCGTCGGCGAATGCGCTCATCCCGCTCGTGTACTTGCTCCGGGATCGTCAAAACGGCTTCCTATCCAACGAAAAGGAGGATATTTCCCGCTACTTGTTCATCACGGCGATCCGAGGATTGTTTCGGGGATCGGTCGAAACTACAATTAATTCCTACGTCAGCCCGGTGAGGAAGGCAGGGGGTAAGTCACAGCGCAGGGCGAGTTTGATTGCAAAGAGAATTCCCAAAGATCGTCAGCGCCGTATTAAGGCTGAAGACATCCTCCACGAACGTGGTATGTACTCACCCTTAATGCAGGTCTATCTCGCGTACCTCGTCTCAAAGGACGTTCGGACTTGGTACGAGGAGGCACCGCTCCTCGAAGTCGCAAAACGAAATATCAACGATCCTCTGGCGGTTCACCATATTTTCCCGCGCGAATTGCTGCGAGATCAGGTTGAGCCTGACCGCATCAACTGCATGGCTAACTACGCGATCCTGTCGCAGGCTGATAATGCGCGAATCGGCAAAGAAGACCCCCAGACCGTGTACGGGCGGCTTTCTGGCAAAGCCAAAAACTATGCCGATGAACAACTCTTTTTCATCTTCACAGAGAAGCGCGACTGGGTGGAGGCGTACGACGCCTTTTTAACAAAGCGGGCTGAAATTCTGGCGGAACGCTTGAATGCTTTCATAAAGCTTTACTAAGCTGCTCGACCCCGTTTCATAATCACGGCCACCGTCGTTCGGCAGAAGGCGTCTAACGCCGAAGACAACGCCATCACCACACCATTGGCAATTACCGGCACAGTCGAGGTACCGCATCGAGAGCTTTCTGCAAGCCACGATCATACGCTTGAGCAAGGGTGACGTGAGATTCCGATGAGCAGTTCCCCGGATCCCGAGGACAAACTGACATCGTTCGGGACGTTCCTTATGAAAGCTTGTATCGCGAGATGCAATCCCGAGTTAACATCTGTGAGGACTATATGACCAGGCCTTCTACCGCTTACGAATCGTGGCTCAAGGGAGTCGAAGAAGCACTCTCCTCAATCAACATGCCGATGGACGACTGGCAGAAAATCTGGGGATTTGATTTCCGACGCGAATTTGAGGTCGGAACGTCCGCGAACGACGCGGCGATGAAGGCGAATCAATACTGGTGGCAGCAGCAGAACAAGGCAATCGGTCAAGACTGCCGCAAAACTCCAAATTGCTGGCTACCTCGCAATCACCAAGGCGAATGTCAACCGCGTTTCTGAAGGGGAAGATCGCGATGGGGGAGTACAGCAAAGCCGACCATGTCAAAATCGAGGTTGTGAATGAGCACTCGGGCGAACGCGAGTGGATGTGGCTACTGGTGGAGCACTGCGACGATGTCAACCGCCTTGTGTTCGGCCAACTTGATTCGAAGCCAATCGTAATTAACGATATGCGTCTTGGCCAAGAGCTGGCTGTCAGCTACGACAACGTCCGGGAGCAACGGAACTTTGATTAACAACCCAGGAGATTTCATCTCGTTATAGCGTTAGTTGAACAGCGGTTCCTTCAATTTCCTTCCGCTCAGGTGCGGCGTTAAATGTATCCTTGACTGACATGGCAATCGCCCGTGCCAACAAGGGCGGAACCGCGTTACCGATGAAAGCGTTGCGTTCATCTTGCGACCCAAAGACTACTTCGAAATGGTCTGGAATCGATTGGAAGCGCATTGCCTCTCGTGGTGTGATTAGTCGATCCGCCGAGTAGTGAAAATTGCAGCCTACGTTTGGTCGCCTGAAGTATGTATTGATGGTGTACGCTGGCTTATCAGGGTGAAGGCGTCCGTAGGTGGTTGTCCTACCGCCAGTCTTCTTGAACTTTAAGACTCTTCCTGTCGCAATCTCATCCGGAATGTCCAAGTAGTTACCACCTGGTGGGATTGCTCGGACCAAACGCGTGTCAGTTTCCGACATCCTTGGACAATTGTGGAGAGACACGTCCGCAAGTCCAGCGGATCTCATCAGTCGAGCAAAACACGATGGTATAACATTGGCGTAACGTGACCTCTCTCCCTTCTCGCTGCAAGCCCCCAAATCACCTACAGCAGCCTTCGCACTTAGGTCGTGCGATAGGGGATCGATGTCATATCGGGAACGAGCAAACATAAGAGGATCAGGTGTAACAGGCCTGGCTTTTTTCGATCCGACGAGAACCAAGCGCTTCCGGAGTTGAGGGACAAGATAAGTGCTGGCCAACAGATTCATTTTTGTCACGAAATAACCTGCATCTCGCATTGTTGCGACGATGATGTCGGGGAGGCGGACGCCGTTGATTTTCGATGCGCTCATGCCTGGCACGTTTTCCATCACAAATGCGCTCGGCTGTTTCTCAAGCAGAATATCTACAAACCGGAACACTAGCTCTCCACGAGGATCGTCTTTCTTGCGCTGTCCCACAAGAGAAAAACTCTGACAAGGTGGACCGCCGATGATTACATCTGAAGTCGGAATGTCGGAGAAGGAAAGGTTGTTTACATCTTCGCAGATTGGTGTCAATCCAAAGTTATTTTCGTATGTTTTAACAGCGTTAGTGACAAAGTCGTTCGCCCAGATTACTCGGAAGCCTTCCCATTCAAAGCCCAAGTCGAGTCCCCCAATTCCGGAGAACAAACTCACGACGGTGAATTGATGATGGGGGTCTGTCATGGCAACCTCGCGCCGAGCCACTCGTCCAATGCGGTGTGCGTGCCACTGACTAGAGCCTCGGCATCGAACTGCGGATACCGAGTCGATATCTCAGCCGCAAAGAGTCGATCGAGTTCGTTGCGGGCTGGCTGCTCGACAGAAAACCGAGTTGTGCTCACGGGATACTCCAATTGCGCAAAGGCGTCGAGTATTTGTTGGCGGCTCTCGAGACGCACCCAACGAGGATCGAATATTCGGATTCGCTCTACCTGCTCCGCTTCAATTGCTAAGCAGCCCTCGCGGTTGTATCCCTCAATTTCGAATTGAAGCTGCCCAAAGCTGGATACCAGAAATGCTGCGATGAGGGTAACCGCAGTCTCGCGGGTCAATCCCGTCGCATGATCGCGCGCTCGGCAACTGCCGTAGGTCAGAAAGTTGCTAGAAATCCTAATCTGCCGTTCCCTCGGGTCGAACGCAAACAAATTTATGTAGACGCGATGCCCGGTGCGCATCTTTCGCGGAATTATTAGTTCGCCAGCGAAGGGCTCACGTAGGATGATCCATCTTTCACGGTCGGGTAAGACGTCTGCAGTGAGACCGACGAGTTCTTCGATTCCTTCGATGTATTCCCGCATGCCCGGCTCATCAAACATCTCAGCAATTGCAGCAACATGAAAATCGGTCCATGGAGACCTCCTTTCGTAAAGGAACAGTTGATATCGAAGGCGCAGGGATGGAGGTTCTATGATCTGAGTCTTCACAACATCTGCCACCGTGAGCACATAGTGCTCAGGTTCGTCTGAATTCTTGAGCGCGTATCCACGAAACTCTTCGGGTATCGCTGCCGCCAGCGTCCTCAGCTCGGCATTCTGACCCGGAGTAAGTGCCGCTCCTTTCGTCGTCTGAAAAGGGTTGCCATTGAGCCTCCGCAAGCGGCGCGGCCCATACTGAGTCCGGTTGAAAGGACATTCGAATACCGCAACTCCGCCACCCTCTTTCTCGATGCTACCGCGCCTAGTTCGCTTGAAAAGAGTCGCCAGCGTGGGCCATTCGCCTAAACGGAAGTCAGGGCTTAAGTCACTGGCGAAAAACCTTTTCCAGCCTTCATGCGGGTCAAGATCAGACTGTCTTTCTTCACGAACACGCCAGTTTGTCGGCCACGCTCCTCCATCTCTGAAAGCACGAGCCAATACTGTCAAATCTGCCAATCGAGGGTCGGTCCCGCAACGAATGAATTTCACCCAGTGGTCGTCAGGAATGTCGGTTACTTTCCTGATGATGAGCAGCGAGGTCGCGATTGTCCAGTGTTCAAAAAAGAAGGTATGTGGATATTCCACAAGACCTAACAATTGAAAATGACTGAGCAAGAATTGTTTAAGTGGCTGTCCATAGCGACTGTGATACCAGCGATTATCTAGAACGAATCCGAGCGTCGTTTGGTCCCGCACAACTTTTCCGATGTATTCGACGTAGTAGTGAAAGAGATTTGCTTGCTGTCGGGTAGTCGTCGAAGGTTGGCCGTCCACGCCGGCAATTACGGCTCTGTAGTAGTCTCGCAATTCATCTGGAACAGGGTAGAGGTCTTGGGCCTCATACCGCTTAAAGGGAGGATTCATCACTACGAACTGGGCCTCTCTGATTCGAAGGCTTTCGGCAAACGTATCAGCGCGGCTTATGTTGACATTAGCTTGCGGCCCGATCAAGCTGGGTTCCTTTAAGGCAATACTCATTGCAGCAACTCTTGCCGCTATTGCATCGGCTTCGATCCCAGCGAGCTCGCCAAGCGCATCCTGATAGGTGCGGCCGAGGCTACGAAGACGTCGGTACGCAGCCGACAACAAAGCGCCCTCCCCGCAGCAAGGGTCGACCACCATGCCCGCACTATCAATAGTCAGGTAAGCTAGAACATCAGCCAGTTCTGCGTCGGTCTGCACTCTTCCTCGCTCATCACGCAGCTGGATAGGCAAGAGTGCGTCGGTTAAGTCGTCTATCAACTGTCCATGATCGGAGCGATTGCGAGCCAACTCGGCGACCTGAAACTCTCGGCGGTTAAGTTGGTTAACGTAGCCACGAAGTCGATCCAAAACATACGCATTCGTTAATGCACGGTATTGCGCGGGGGCGCCGGCTTCGAACAAGGTCTCAAAGTCAACGTTTCGGATGGCGGCTAGTGAGTTCGCAACTCCATTCGGGGTTGGCTGGAGCGCAGGGATTGTGTTGACACTTGGATGGTCATACCGTGCAAGCACGCCTCTCAGGTACTCGGCCATCAGGCATCGCAGCAAGAAGATTCGGGCCGAATCCTCCTGCAACGTTGAACCGAAATAATTCCGAACCAGTTCCCAATTGGGCGTCGTTGGCTCCTGGATGCATATTTCGTCACTCGCTGGAAGCCCCGCAGAGAAAGCTGTGAACGTTGCAAGCACACTCGGCCACACGGTGTCGAAAGGAGGCCATAGGCCATTCGTTACGACCGCCAACAATATTCGAAGGTCCGCAATAAACTGAGCGCGATGAGTTGCTCGATCATCAGTCGAGAAACTGCCGGATCGAAAAAATCCGTTCTGTATTCGACACTCGTTGGGGGGATGGCCCGTATTAAGCGCAAAGAGGATCGTGATTTCCAGATTTGAGATAGCGAAAAACTTTGGTAATTGTGGGTCGTACCTGTCCTGGTTGGTTTCTGCGTAGCCCTTGGCCTGTATTTGAAATCGGGTTGATCGCACTGCATCTTCAGTTCGCTTCAGTTCGAATGCCAGTACCCATCGCTGTGTCCGCCGATGAAGCAATACGTAGTCGGGAATAACTGTGCTGCCAATGTTCGTAACGTGGTGGCGCCATTCGAAATCCTGCCCGAGCCCGACCAATTGAAGGGCTTCATTGGCTGCGTTTTCGAACTCGGGATGAAATCGCTGGACTTCGTCTTCAGTCCCAGTTAGCCAAGGCACGTCAACTCCTCGCTTCGAGACTTGGGCTGACGAGCCTCTATATCCAGCTCTGCGTAAAGCTCACGGATCCGGCTCGGTTTGAGCATCGGGTCAGAGTAAACTCGATAGAGAGCTTCATCTATCTGTCCCAGAGTACCAAGCGAAGAACGACGGCAAAGGGATTCCCCGAGAACGGTCAACCTCCTCACATCTAAAGTCTTGAGCGACTGAAGATCGGGCACTTGCGCTCTCCTGTACTCGAACAACTGTATCTTTGCCAACCCAGCTCCTTGATTCCGCGAATGCTCGAGAATGCTCGCACATACTGCCGTGGAATTGAGCACGGCAAGCCAGGCTAATGGGGAAGCCGAAAACCTTGGACACAACCCGTAGAAATTGTCTGCGTATCCACGCTCGGCATTGAAAATGTGGCGCGGACGATTTCGCAGATAGTAGTTGAACAGCAGAGGCGCAAACGGAGCCTCACGGTGTGCGAACCAAGACGATCCCCGTTCGCTGTACCATGTAAGTATTGGAACATTTGACTTTGGATCTTCCATCGCAGTCTTAAGACGTCGATTAAGTTCCCTCATTACAGCCGGAGATGGTTTTCTTACTTGCGTCAAAAGTGCTGCTTCCGGATGCCCTTCGGGTACAGCGTACGATCCATTCAAATGCGCAATCTTCTTCACGAAGAGCGTCGCGCCTAATTTCCGACAGTCGCTTATCTTGCAAAGGAAAAACGACGCCTGTTTCAATCTCAGTCCTCGGCGCGTTGCAAAGAGTTCATCAATGGTCCTAAAGCCATCAATGACCTTCAGTTTGGGCCCCCCCGTTTCCAAGCTAAGGATGGAGTGTTCCTGTCCCTGTAGCCGCTTGGTCGCATAGATTATCGTTGCGTCAATCATGCGCCCGCCAAACGGTTGGTTGGGAACTGCCACGAAATCCAACTCGCTACAGTTTTCATTCAGATATTGCAACAGCCATTTACCGTACATTGTGGATTGCCACGAATCGTAAACGATGCAGGCGATTCGGCCACCTTCCCGAAGTTCCTGAATAACTTTCACAATGAAGTACACATATAAGTTCGACGTGCCAGGAATGCTGACACGGTAACGCCTCCTCATCATCTCTCGATATGTCTGTTTATCTTCGATCCACTCTTGCCGAATATACGGAGGATTCAAAATAGCAAAGTCATACCCCGAACAACGGTTGACTTCCAAGTAATCGGCTCTCTTTACAGCGAATGAAACCCCCTTAGGCAAATTCAATTCTGCGCACTGATGGGCAATTGTTGGGTCGATTTCGAACGCGTCAATGTGATCGCCTGCCCGAAGGGCGTCGGTTTGCAAAAATGCGTGTTCGAACGTGCCTGGACCGGCACAAGGATCGAGGATTTTGGAAGCAAGCTGCGAACGACCATTGAACAGTCGCTTTGCCATTTTGAATGAGATGGCCGGAGGCGTGAACACCTGTCCAAATCTCATCTGCTTGTTGTTCGGTTTCCTCGCGTCGGACTTCGGATCGCCTGAGACGGACGTCGGAAATTTATGTGCAACAGTCGAGTTCATATACGTCACATGATCGCCCAATCCTGGTCCCGTTCTCCGTTCTGCGACTCACTGCACAATACCTTGTAAGTCTTCCTTTTTCAATCTGCACTCTTGGTTCTCGGGCTTGACCTCCCCACCGCAAACATGTTGGACCGCTTCGCCCGCGCAACTCGGAGCCGCTGCAAGACTCGTCGCTCTCCCAATTCGTCTGTCCAAAACCGTATCACCGAATAGCCACGGGCCCGAAGTTGACGTGTCTGACTCTTATCGCGGCGCCGGTTTGTCAGCAATCGCGAACACCAATATTCCGATAGGCGGCCCAACAACGCCAGATCACGGAGATGCCAGAAAGGCGAATCTACAAAAACCGCAATCCGGTCATCCACTAGAGCGTCCACGCGCACACCGTTAACGAGGACGTGCCGTTCGAATTGAACGTTTCCTCCCTCGAGGATGCTGAAGAGCTCCAATTCTGGCCTCGTATTTCTGGCTTTAATGAGCCGCATTCGAGCGGAAACTTCATCTGGCGCGTTAGAGAATTTAGGGGTCATCGCTATGTATTTAGGGTCGGTTTTCCCGTGCTCGAATTGCTGCTATCAACAAAGAGCTGGTTCTTTCCGCGCTTGATCTTCCGCTATTCCGAAAAGCGTAAGCAATCACCATGCGAAACAATCGCATCTGAGGGTCGTGCTGCATGTCGAGCCATACACCCTCTCCAAACAGCCAAATTCGCTCTTTCGCGCATGCGCTTCCTGAACAGGTCTTTCGGTCCAAAACTTTTCATAGCACGGCCGGCCCTCAGTACTGGCAAGAACATTCTTCTGCAGGTCCTTTCCAGTCCCGACCCGCGCAATGTCGGCGGATATCTGAGTTATTAAGCACACTGTATCAAAACAGCCGGCGCAAAGGCTGACGTTGCCCCATTCCTCGCTCGTTTGGAGCCCACTACAAAATTACACCGGAGGAAAACCATGTTCACAGAACTGATGCCCTTACTGCGTAAGCGCAGGTTGCTTCTGACCGTCTCCCTTGTTAAGGGAGACACGATCAGGGCTACCGTCGTTCCGCAGAAGGCGTCTGAAACCGAAGACAATGCCCTCACCACCCCGTTGGCAATCACCGGCACAGCCGAGGAGCTCGATCGGGACCTCCCTCAGCAGCTGGTGGAATTCACTGGGGCGCACCTGCAACTCCAAACCACCTTGGCTTCTGCGAAAGCCGAAATGGAAGCGGCTGCAAAAGCGGCGCGCGACGAGGCACGGAAGAAGTCCTCGAAGCCACCCAGCGCGAACAGTCCAACAACTTCAGCGACACCAGTGGCGACGCCTATTCCACGGGAGGCAGAGGTGCCCTCGCTGTTCGCACAACAAGTGCCGTCGGAAACGACATCCACGGAGGAGAGAGGTGAAGCATCATGAAGATCAACCTAGTCGAACGTGAATTTGTCTACCACGGAACCACCCTGGCCGATCCCAACCCCATCTTCTCGATTGAAGAAGTCCGTTCGTTCTACGCCGCTCAGTTTCCCGAGCTAACCAACGCAGCCATTACAGGACCTGAAACGGTTGGCGACCGGCTTCGGTACAGCTTTGAGCGCGCTATCGGATCGAAGGGCTGATCAGATGCCGGACGCCAGCAAACAATCCCTGTTACAGGAAATCCGCAAATCAGAGGGTCGGCAGGCCAGTGCCAACCCTCTGACCGGACTGATGCTGAGGTGGCTCGAATGCAAAGACTCGCAAGAAGCAAGCAGTACTCTCGCACGGGCTCTCTCATTGCAAGGAAACGGAGATCCCGTCTTCCCTGGACCGGGTATCTGGCCAATCCCGCCAGCCTGATCGGGATTCCACGGCTTGAACCAGTTGATGTCGGCAATAAGATCAGCTTCGGTTCGTCCTGTCTCACCGCGCTGTCTCAAACCCTGGTCGAAATCGGCCTGGCTACCGAGGCTGACTGGGTCGCCGCAGAGAAAAGCGCCTCCACACTGGTCGAGCAAGTGCTCCGCCGTTATCTGGCCGACTGTGGCCAATCCATCATCGCTGAACACTTCGAACTGTATTTGACGCTCGGGGAAGCAATCGTCGACCGCGTCTACGGCGAAGCAGAGCCAAGCTGCCCCGGACAACTCTTCTTCGTTCTCAATACGGAGTCATCCTTTGCGCTGGGCGTAGGTGATGCGATCTCAGAACTTGAGGGTGCCCACGCCGGTATGGGACAAGCGTTTTACGACACCCTGCGCCAGTCTTTATACCGCTGGATCCGTGTCTATGACGATTTGGACGCCCGGGAACGCATCGAGCAAATGACCGAGTGGGCCGAGGGAGAGGATGATCCTGAGTCGTACGAGATCCCAAAGCTCGAACAGGATATTCCGCTGTGTCTCAAGGATAAGCAACCTTCCGACACAGCTGGGCCTCTCGCCTCGTTTCCACTTCCCGCTATCCCATGGTTGAAGGACGTGGTCGAAACAACAATCGAGCTAAACCGAGTCTCGCACTCAACGGAACGGCCCAGGGTCGACGACGATTGGCTGGAACGCGAGCGCAGTTACCACTCGCTCGATCTGCCGCTGCCCGCTGTCTTGCTGTACTTCCGACCAGGTGATGCCGTGATGGCGTGTTTTGACGACGAATGCGAACAATGGGGTCAGGAGACGCCGGAACCCAACCTGATCATTCCGCTGCGAACAGACGACTCCGCCAGCTTGCGCCCGGCTCTTGCGGCCATCGGGACGCTCATGCAGGTGCTGGTACTCGCGGTGCGGATCAAGACCATCATCGAGAGCCGGGAGAAATCCACATGCGATTCTGTATCGATGTCGGAAGCGAACTCGAATTGAGGCTGTACCAAGCCGTGCTCCTCTACAGGAACGATCACGGCAACCGCTACATGGCGACCGTCCACGGCGTGGTGCAGCAAGACGGCAATGGAAGTCCTCTTCTCGGTGCCGGACAACTGCTCAGCACGGCGAGCCTGAGGGACTTGGCCCGGCAAATGGGGACCGGTTGCCCGGTGGAGTTCTTGCCGGACCAGGTCGTCGCGCGAACTCCGGACCTGCTGGCATGGTGGACACCGGCGGCGGTGCGGCCAATGTTCTTCCGCGAAGGATCGGAACTTGAGGGCGTCTCCGGAAAACGTTTTCCGCACTCGGCCTTGCTGTTTGTAGTTCGGAACAATGTCCTGTACGTCCGCGCGCTTCCAGCCAGCCGTAGGCCCGGTCCAGACAGCAAGTTGGCGGCTGCTCCGTACTGGAATATCGACAGCGATGGCGCCGTGTGTGCCGGCACAATGCGCACGCCGAAGTCGTTGACCGTGACTTCGATAGCCGCATGGCAGCAAGCATTCTTCCAAAGCGAATTTACCCACCCGGGCGGCGGACGATTGACGAAATGCCGCGGCGGAACGGCGGCGCTTTGGAAGAGCCTGGCAGGTAAAAAGCGATTCCCGCTGTCTACGCTTATTGAGCTGGAGCCACTGGGAAGATACCTGAAGCGACTGGAGACGTAGCAACGATGACGCACACTCTCGATCCTCAATTACTGGAACGGCCGATTCGCATCCTGGTGGTCGGCTGCGGCGGCAACGGCAGCGCGATCGTTTCCGGGCTCCCCTACCTCCACCAGGCCATGCTGGCATTTGGCCATCCTGGCGGCCTTCAGGTGACGTTGATCGACCCCGACACAGTCAGCGAAACCAACTGTGTGCGCCAGCCTTTTTGCCGAACGGAAATCGGCTTTCCGAAAGCTATCGTGCTGGCACACCGGATCAACCTTTTCTGGGGCCTGAACTGGCAGGGAATGCAGGCACAAATACAACAGATCGCCAAGACCGCAGAAGTTGATCTGGTCATTGGCTGCGTAGATACGCGCAAAGCGCGGCGTGCCATCGACAAGTGGGCGCTGCATTCGCGCGTACTGTATTGGCTCGACCTTGGCAACAACGCTTCCAGTGGTCAGTTCATTCTTGGGCAGCCCAAGAACCCAGTAAATCAAAGGAAGAAGCACCGGCTGCCGACAGTGACTGAGCTTTTCCCGGAGATTGCCGCGCCAGGTGTAAAGGACGACGACCAGCCGTCTTGCAGCGCGGCTGAAGCTTTAACTCGACAGGAACCCTTCATCAACCAGAATCTCGCCTACCAAGCTTTGGGAATGCTGACCCAACTGCTGCACCACGGAGCTTTGTCCTACCGGGGCGGGTTCTGCAATGTCGCGACGGGCCAGGTAGTGGCATTGAAGGATTAAAGTATGCCAAGTGGTGACCCAGATGTCGTTTGAACCTAGAATTGCGGCCGTGAGCTAGTCGGTGGTCCCAACCATGATGGGACAGGTCACTTGGTTCGAGGGCATTCTCACACGGTATCCGTTCGACTGTGAGTGCCGTCACATCCTCATCTCCGCAGACCGTGGAAATATTGACTGGACACCGCAACTCTGGGGGGAACGCAGTGGAAGAGCCGACAGATCCCGCGTACACCCCAACCGATCCTAAGGAGACCGCGCCTCTGAGGTTTGCCTCAAATCGCGACGAAAGCGAACTGCGCGCCATGCGATTTGCCATGCGGATCTCGCTTGCCTTCGGCGTGCTGATGTTGGTCGGCAAGATGGCTGCGTACATCATGACGGGCTCGGCTGCCATCCTGTCGGATGCAGCAGAGTCCGTGATCCACGTGGTCGCGGTGGCATTCGCCGCGTTCAGCTTGCGCCTTAGCACTAAGCCAGCAAAGCCGGGTTTCCTCTACGGCTACGAACGCATAACATTCTTCTCCGCCGGATTTGAGGGCGCGATGATCGTGCTGGCCGCCATCTTCATTCTGTACGCCGCCATCCAGAAATGGATGGCCGGCCTGCAGTTGGAGAACCTGGGAGCGGGCACGCTCCTGGTGCTTGCGGCAGCTGCCCTCAACGCCGGATTGGGGTGGTATCTGTTACGCACGGGGCGGCGCAACCACTCGCTCATCCTCGAGGCGAACGGCAAGCACGTGCTCACTGACAGTTGGACGAGTATCGGTGTGGTGGTCGGGCTCGGGTTGGTGATGCTGACCAACTGGAAGCCTTTCGATCCACTCCTGGCGATTGCGGTGGCGATCAATATTCTCTGGGCAGGCGGGCACTTGGTGTGGCGCTCGGCTGTAGGCCTGCTTGACCATTCAGACCCGGAAATTGGACGAGAGATTCGCGGCAAGCTGGATGCCCTCTGCAGCGAGTTGGGCTTGCAATATCACGGTGTTCGCTACCGCACAACGGGGTATAGGCAGCTCATCGAAGTGCACCTGTTGTTCCCGCACTCCATGGCCGTCGGCGAGGCACATCGGCTGGCGACGCTGCTAGAAGAACGTTTGCCGCAGGAACTCAGCATGCCGGCGGAAGTGTTCACGCATCTGGAGTCGGTGGAAGACCACGCGGCCGTGCATACGAAGGAACACTACACAGGAAGGCCGGAGTAGAACTCCCATGCGAGGCTCTCGATCGGAACGGTAACGGCCCTGCGCCGCATCGAAACGGGTTATTCCCTGGGCGCGATCGGCCTGGGGATTGCAACGGGAACCCCGTCCTGCTGGCGCTCTCTGTGCGGACAGGCAAAGCGGCGTTACGCGACCTTGTTCTCTCGTTCAGGAACTCATCGCGAAATCCTTTTCTCAACTAGTCTCAGGTGAAAGCTTGCATTACGGGTTGAACCCCGGAAGATCCACCCGCCTCGCGATGTGATCCTTAATCCAGTGAGCGTCCCACCATTCCTTGGGATCGATCTGGATGCCGTCGAGCTGCATCGCGAAGTGGATGTGGTCGCCTCCAGCCATACCGGTCTGGCCGCTCGCGCCCATCACTTGGCCTTGCTTCACCGTGTCGCCTTCATGGACATCAATCCTGCTGAGGTGGCCATAGATCGTCTGTAGTCCATAGCCGTGGTCGAGGACGATGCAGTTGCCGTAAATTCCCAGAGG